>ERZ761602.731-NODE-731-length-66769-cov-8.758312_pt1 | contig 66769 bp, 56 predicted proteins | sample MGYA00512165_ERZ761602 | MGnify/ENA primary metagenome ERZ761602 (study PRJEB28899, sample SAMN02445085) | bioreactor sludge metagenome | biome: EBPR sludge; isolation source: Thorneside wastewater treatment plant | place: Australia: Brisbane, Thorneside Wastewater...
GTGTTCACACCGCTCCACGCGCGCGCGGCGCCGTCCGTGGGAAGCACGTGACTTGGACCGCAAACATAGTCGCCGAACGCCTCCGCACCGCCGGCGCCCATGAACACGGCGCCCGCGTTTTCGATCGTCGGAACAAGCCCCTCCGGCTCCGACACCTGGAGCGACAAGTGCTCGGGCGCGTAAGCGTTCGCCACATCGGCCGCCGCCGCGAGAGACTCGACGACAAACGCGCGCGCATGGGCGAGCGCTTCGCGTGCAACAGACGCGCGCGGCAGCGTGCTTACCTGCCGCTCCACTTCGGCCGCCGCCTTAGCGACGAATGCCGCGCTTGTGGCGACGAGAAGGACCTGCGCATCCGCGTCATGCTCCGCTTGGCTCAGCAAGTCGGCGGCGACCAGCTTGGGATCGGCGGCCGCGTCCGCGATCACCATCAGTTCGCTAGGTCCCGCCGGCAGGTCGATCGCGGGACCGTTGGGCAACGAGGCTGCATAACGCTTCGCCTCCGCGACATAAGCATTGCCGGGGCCAAAGATTTTGTCTGCCCTTGGCGTCCCGCAACCTAGCGCCAATGCGGCGATCGCTTGGGCGCCGCCTAACAACCAAAGACCATCGAGGCCGCACGCGGCGGCGGCGGCGATCATCATTGGCTGAGCGTTTCCGTCGCGCCCGGGCGGCGTCACCGCGACGCGCTCCGCGACGCCCGCGATGCGCGCCGGCTCTGCCAGCATCACCAACGTCGAAAACAGAGGCGCGCTGCCGCCCGGCACATAGAGACCGCACGTCGCAATCGCGCGCCACACGCGGTCGCACCGGACGCCAGGTTGGAGGGTCACCGACGTGTCTAAGGGTTTTGTCGCCTCGTGAAAGGCGCGCACGTTCCGCACCGCGAAATCCAGTGCTTCAAGGTCCTCCTGGCTCACGCACGCACGCGCTGCATCGACGGCATCGGCGCTCAATTCGATGCGCTTCGGCTCGTGTTTGTCGAGCTCAGTCGACCAAGCGCGGACGGCGCTCCATCCGCGCGTCTCGACGTCATCGAAAATCGCGCGCACCACGTCCACGACACGCGCGTCGCGGCGCGGCGCGGGCCGCGCCAGCGCAGACCGCTTTTCTTCCGCCGACAGCGCCGCCCAGACCAACGTCTTCATCGCGATCACATCATCTTCTCGATGGGCAGCACGAGAATGGACGAGGCGCCAGCAGCTTTCAGCCGCTCCAGCGTCTCCCAGAACACCGACTCTTGACACACCGCATGCACCGCGACCGCGTCCTCGCGGCCCGCGAGCGGCGTCACAGTAGGCGCATCGGCGCCCGGCAGTATCCTCGAAATCTCCGGCAACACCGCGCGCGGCGCGTTCATCATCACGTATTTCGCGCCGAGGCTCGCCACGACGCCGCGAATGCGTTGCACGACGCTTTCAGCAACGCTGTCTAGCCCCGCATGCACCGAGGGCGCGCGCACAAGCGCCGCTTCGCTGCGCAACACGGTTTCAACGGCGACCAACCCATTTGCCTCGAGCGTCGCGCCGGTGGAGACCAGATCGCAGATCGCGTGCGCCATCTTCAGGCGTGGCGCGACTTCCACCGCGCCGCGCAAGGTGACGATATCGGCTTCAACCGCGTTCTCTTTCAAAAACCGCGACAGGACGCGGGGGTAGGATGTGGCGATACGGCGACCCGCCAGACTGCTTGGGCCGCCATAGGCGAAACCCTCGGGCACGGCGAGCTTGAGCTCGCATCGCCCAAATCCGAGCGCCATGAGTTCCTCCGGCGCGCGCGCGCCGCCGAACTCCGCCAAAACGTTGCGTCCAACGATGCCGAAATCCGCCACGCCATCGGCCACAAACGCCGGAATGTCGTCATCGCGGATCCGCAGCAGATCGATCGGCGCATTCTCAACCCGGTAGAGCAGTTCGTTGGCGCCCTTCACGAGGCGAAACCCCGCGCTCTCCAATATGCCCAAGCTGCGCTCGGCGAGGCGGCCGCTCTTCTGGATGGCTATACGAAGACGCGCGGTCATCGCTTCTTCCCCGCCAAACGATCGAGAATACGGCGATACCCCTTGTAGGGCATCTCCTTCAAAAACCGCGCCACGCGCACCACCGTCGCGGTGCTTGCTTCCGCCTTCTGGGCGATGTCGCGGTAGGACAACTCGCCTTCGTCGAGCAGACGGGCGACCAGCCATCGCTCCGACAAAGCGCGCACCTCGCCCGGCGTGCAGAGATCGCTCAGAAACGCCTGCGCTTCGGCGCGGCTGCGCAAGGCCAGGATGGCGTCGTAAAGATCAGGCTTCGACATGTCTTGGTGTGCTACTACGCTAATACGACGTTGACAAGCCCCCGCTGCATCCAGGCCTGCCGGCTTTAGGACAGCCAGGGCGGGATGGGCAGGTTGTTGGCTTTCAGGAACTCAGGGTTGAACAAACGGCCCATATAGCGATTGCCGTAGTCGCACAGGATGGTGACGATGGTTTTTCCTGGCCCCAGCGCCTTCGCCAGGCGTGTCGCCCCCAAAACGTTGAGCGCGGACGATCCGCCGACGCAAAGGCCTTCCTCCTGGACGAGCCGATAGAGCACCGGAAGCCAGTCGGCGTCCGCCACGCGAAACGCCTCGTCCACGACCACGCCCTCGAGGTTCGCGGTGATGCGGCCCTGACCGATGCCCTCGGTGATCGAGCTGCCTTCGGCCTTCAGTTCGCCGTGCTTGTACCAGTTGAACAACGCCGCGCCGTGGGGATCAGACAAGCCGATGACGACATCCTTGCTCTTCGCCTTGAGCCCGAGACTGACGCCGCCCAACGTGCCGCCCGATCCAACCGCGCAGATAAAGCCGTCGATCTTGCCTTGGGTGTCGCGCCAGATTTCTTCCGCCGTGGTTTCGATGTGACCCTGGCGGTTGGCGACGTTATCGAACTGGTTCGCCCAGATCGCGCCGTTGGGTTCCGACTTCGCCTTCTCCTCGGCGATGCGCCGCGCGACCTTGGGGTAATGATTGTCGCTCGCCGCGGGCGCTGGATCGACCTGCACGAGCTCCGCGCCGAGTGCGATGACGGCGTCCTTCTTTTCCTGGCTCTGCGTGCGGGGCATGACGACCACCACGCGATAGCCCTTGGCCGCGCCAATCAACGCCAAGCCAATGCCCGTGTTGCCAGCAGTGCCCTCCACGATCACGCCGCCGGGCTTGAGCGCGCCGCGCCGCTCGGCGTCCTGCACGATCGCCAACGCAGCCCGGTCCTTCACGGATTGGCCGGGATTGAGAAACTCCGCCTTGCCCAGAATGGTGCATCCTGTCTCCTCGGATGCGCGTTTCAGCTTAATGAGCGGCGTGTCGCCGATCGCGGAGAGAACCGAAGAATAGATCATGCGCGCCTCGCCTAGCGATCAACAAACGCCCGCTCGAAGACAAAATCGCCGGGCTGTTGATTTGAGCCTTCCTCGAAGCCGCGCGTCAACAGCATCCCTCTGAGATCGGCGACCATGGCGCTGGAGCCGCAAATCATCACCCGGTCATGTCGTGGATCGAGCGGCCGCGCCTTCAGCGCGGCGAACAGCGCCTCACTTTCAATCAGGTCGGTGATCCGGCCCGTCAGCGCATGGCGCTCTTGCGTCAGACTTGACACGAAACGGAGTTGACCGCGCGCAACCTCGCCGATCAAGGGATGCGCGTGCGCCGCGGCCACCTGTTCCCGCGCGAACGCGAGTTCGACACTGGTCCGGCAGGTCTGCGTGAGTATGACCTGCTCGTACCGCTCGTAAGTCTCCGGGTCATGAATGAGGCTCGCGAACGGTGCAATGCCTGTCCCCGTCGACAAAAGGAACAGGCGGCGCCCAGGCCGCAAGGCGTCGAGCACCAAGGTTCCCGTGGCCTTGCGCCCAATGAGCACGAGATCGCCTGCCGAGATTTGCGCGAGGCGGCTTGTCAGCGGCCCGTCCTTGACCTTGATTGAGTAGAACGCGAGTTCGTCGCTCCACGCCGGACTCGCCACGGAATAGGCGCGCAGTAAAGGCCTCTCACCCGAAGGCAGGCCAAGCATCACAAACTCGCCTGATCGGAATCGAAAGCTCGCGGGTCGCTCACAACTGAAGGCGAACAAGCGGTCGGAATAGTGCCGAACGTCGGTGACGGCGGCGAAGCGGGCGTTCGGCGGCGGCGGCAGCGCAAGGGCGAGCAAGGACATGTGCTTACCCAAGAAGCCGGCGCAAAGATGCGAGGAACGTGAGGTGCGGATCGAGCGCCACTGTGATCTGCCAAAGGGCCAGTGACGACACAAAACTCCCGATGACGCCCATCAGCAAGCGCGGACGCACGACGCTCACGGCGTAGGCCGCGATCGGCGCAGCCAAGACGCCGCCAATGACCAGTCCCGCGATGTCGCTCCAGCGGACGCCGCCAAGCGCGAAGAAGAACGTCGCGGAAATGGCCGCGGTCACCAGAAATTCGGAAACGTTGACGCTGCCGACGGCCTCGCGCGGCGCATGCCCGCGTCCTAGCAGGGACGTCGTCGTAATCGGGCCCCAGCCGCCGCCGCCCGCGGCGTCAAGAAAGCCGCCGATTAGGCCGATCCGGCGCGCGCCGTTGGGCGCGACAGGTTTTTCCGGCGCACGGCGAAACGCCAACGTTATGACGAACGCGCCCATCAAAAAGAGGTAAGCGGAGACGAGCGGCTTAAGCAGAGAGACAGGCGCGAAAGAAACGGCGAGCGCGCCCGCGACGCCGCCCGCCACGCCAGCGGGCGCCAGGCGCCAAACCAGGCTCCATTGCACATTGCGCCGCCAGGCGTGCGCCGCGCCGGAAACGCCCGTGGAAAATATCTCGGCTGTGTGAACGGCGGCGCTGGCGAGCGCTGGCGGCGCGCCCATCGCGACAAGGAATGACGTGGAGACAAGGCCATACGCCATGCCGAGGGCGCCGTCGACGAGTTGCGCGGCGAAGCCCACGGCGACGGATTGCCAGAAAAACGGCTCCATGAGCTACCCCAACCCGTGCGCCGCGAGGCGAAGCCGCGCGTCCGAGACCAGCGCGTCAAAAGAGGCGCCTTCCTTGCGCAACGACGCACGCGCTTCCGCGATCTCGTCCAGGGCCCGGCCCCAATGCTCGGGAAACGCTTCGCTCAGACGTTCACCCGCCACGCGGGCGACGGCAGGACTGGCGCCGCCCGTGCCGGCGGCGAGCGTGAGCCGCCCACGACGCACCACAGCCGGTGTGTGGAACGCGCACAGCGCTGGCGCGTCCTCTACATTCACAAGCACGCGCGCACGCCGCGCCGTGTCGGCCAAGAGCTTCGCCTCCGCAGGGGCAAGATCGGCGATCCAAACCGCGTGGTAACAAGCCAAATCGCCGCGCGAAGGGAGCCGGCGGGTCAACGTCGCGCCGGCGGCTGCTTCCAGTTCCGCTTCTGGCGCCTCCGACCAGACGTCGGGATCGCAGCCGCCACCGCGCAGCCAAGCGAGGCGCCGCAATGCGAGCGCGCCATTTCCGATCAAGGCTATTCTGGACGCCGAGGGATCAAGAAAAATTGGGATCATGCGGCGCGATGCTCCCGCACGCCGACACGCGCTTCCGCCGCGATCGCGCCGACGATCAGGATGGAGGGCCCATCGCCAAGTGTCGCGGCGAGCGCCGGCAAATCGCGCAGAACGCCGCGAAGCTTGTTTTCCGAGGTCGCCGAGGCGCTTTCAACCAAGGCGATCGGCGTCGTGCGCGCGACACCACGCGCCGCCAAACCCTCCACGATGCGTTCCGCGTGAAGCGCGCCCATGTAGATGACGGCCGTCTCGGCGGCCGCGGCCGCATCCGCCCAGCGGTCCTCTGCGTGTTCGTTGCGCGCAACACGCGGTGTTACGAACGCCACCGACCGCGAGACGCCGCGCTCCGTCAGCGAGACGCCGAGCGCGGACGCAGCCGCGAACGCGGCGCTGACGCCGGGCACCGTGACGACCGCAATTCCCGACGCTTGGCAGGCGTCTATCTCCTCAGCGGCGCGCGCGAACAGATGTGGGTCGCCGCCCTTGAGCCGGACAACCACGCGATGGCGTAAGCCCATCCGCACGAGCAACCGGCAGATCAAGCGCTGATCGACCGAGGGACGGTGCGCGCGTTTTCCGACATTGTAGAAGCGCGCTTTCGGCGCCAGAGCCAGTACGTCATCCGAGACGAGCGCGTCATGAAGAACGACGTCGGCTTCCGCCAACAAGCGCGCGGCGCGCACCGTCAACAGGTCAGCCGCGCCGGGGCCGGCGCCAACAAGATAAACTGTCCCCGTCATGCCGCCTCCGGCGCGTGCGCATGCAAGCCGCACTCCTTGTTGGCTTGCGCCTCCCACCACCAGCGGCCGGAGCGTGGATCATCGCCCGGGCGAACGGCCTTCGTGCAGGGTTCGCACCCGATCGAGACATAGCCGCGCGCGTATAATGCGTTGGTCGGGATGTCGTAGCGGCCCGCGTAAGCGAGGACGTCCGACCAGGTCCATTCGGCCAGCGGATTGTATTTAACGATGCCGCGTTCAACGTCATGCTCGCGCTCCGCCAGGGCCGCGCGGCTCACCGCCTGATCTCGTCGCTGCCCCGTGATCCAGGCGTCGCGCCCTTCAAGCGCCATGCCCAACGGCGCGACCTTGCGGATGGCGCAGCAGAGCTTGCGTTGCGCCACGCCCTCATAAAACCCATCACGGCCATGTGCGGCGACGTAGGCAGCCACCGCGCGAGCGCCCGGGGAAAACACCCGCACATCCAGGCCGTACCGCCGTCGCACCTCCGGAACGAGCGCCAGCGTCTCCGAATGCAGGCGTCCTGTATCCAGAGTGAAAATATCGATGGGAAGTTTGAGACGCGCGATGGCGTCCGTCATCACCATATCTTCCGCCGCCAGGCTGGACGCGAGCGCGGGCCGTTCGTGTTGCTCCGATATCGCGACGAGCGCGCGCTCCAACAGCAGCGTACGCGCGCTTAAGTTGGCGTCGTCTCGCGCCGCTTGATCGCCAGCCACAGCCGCGCCTTGGTAAGCCACGGGGAACGCCTGTAGCGCCGCGAGCGCACGCTCTGGCGACTGATCGTCGCGCAACGCCAGGGAATCGAAGCCGACGCGCGTCAGCGCCAGCGCCTGATCCGCGGTCACCGCGCCAAGCGCCCGCAGTCTGCCCGTGTAGCCAAGGCGATTGCGCAACAGGAACGCATGCGTATAGCCGCGCCCGTCGCCGATGCGGTGAAAGTCCACCGCAACGAGCGCAGCGTTCGATAACTTCCCGGCAAGCACACGAGCGTCATCGCCCGGTTGCAGCAGCACGGCGCCGCGGCCATCGCCTGCCAGCCACTCTTGCAGCGAGGCGTAGCGTCCGCCCTCCCATTCCTCAGCGGATGGGCGGCTCGCCGGCTTGACCACCGGCACGATCTTCTTGCGCGCGTCGCCATGACCGCCATTGGCCGGCGCATTGGGAGTCCTCTCCGGTGGCGCGAGGCGCGCTCCAATCACACACGGGCCGTCGGGCGTGATCTCGACGATGACGCTCATGCCGCTTGCTCCTGTTCAGCGAACAGCGCCTTGAACGCATCGACGCCAACGCGCTCGACGCAAGCGATGAAGCTTTCGCCCCCCCGCCGCATCTCAAGATAGCGGCGCGCCATCGCGTCAATGATGCCCGGAACCGCGTGTTGGCGCACGGCCTTTCCCATCAACGCTCCGAGCCGCGCTCCATTGTCGGAACGCCCGCCCAGCAAGACCTGAAACCAATCCTCGCCGCCTTTCTCCACGCCGAGCACGCCGATGTGCCCGACATGGTGATGCGCGCAGGCGTTGATGCAGCCAGACACGTTGATGGAAATGTCGCCCAGCGTTTCCTCGATTGGCGCGAGGCGCGCGCTGATCGCCGCCGCCAGCGGAATAGACTTGGCATTGGCGAGCGAGCAGAAGTCGCCGCCAGGGCAACAGATGATGTCCGACGCCAATGCAATGTTCGCACGCGCGAGCCCGCGCTCGCCAAGCGCATCGTACAGCTCCTGGAGCGAACGACGCGCTACATGCGGCAGAATCAGATTCTGCTGGTGCGACACGCGCGCCTCGCCGAAACTGAAACGATCCGCCAACGCGCCGACGAACTCGAGTTCGTCGGCGGTTGCATCACCCGGGGCGATGCCCTCGCGTTTCAGACTGATGACGACGGATGCATAGTCCGGGCGGCGATGGGCCTTAGCGTTGCGCGCTTTCCAGGCCCGGAACCCCGACGCCATTTCAAGCGACCCGGTCGGCGCCGGCCCCTCAGGCAGCGGCGGATCGACAAAATGCTTCGACACACGCGCAAGCGCGTCGTCGGTTAGCGTGCTCGGCCCGTCGCGCAGGCGCGACCATTCCTCGTCAACCAGCGCCGCGAACGCCTCCGCGCCCAAACTCTCGACCTGTACCTTTACCCGCGCCTTGTAGATGTTGTCGCGCCTGCCAAGTGCGTTGTACGCGCGTAGAACCGCCTCGCTATAGGTGAGCAACTCACGCCACGGCAGGTCTCGTTTGATAATCGAGGCGATGCGCGGCGTGCGCCCTTGTCCGCCGCCGACCTTCACAATGAGGCGCACCTCGCCCCGTTGGTCCCTGTAGAGGTCGAAGGCGAGATCGTGAACCGCGGTCGCCGCGCGATCGGTTTCGGCGCCGTTGAATGCGACCTTGAATTTGCGCGGGAGGTGGGCGAACTCAGGATGCAAGGTCGACCACTGGCGCATGAGTTCGCAATAGGGGCGCGGATCGACGATCTCGTCCGGCGCCGCGCCCGCGAACGCATCGGTGGTGACATTGCGCACGCACGATCCGCTGGTTTGAATCGCGTGCATGTTCACCTCGGCAAGCTCGGCCAAGATGTCGGGGACCTGCTCCACCTTCACCCAGTTGAACTGGACATTCTGCCGCGTGGTGAAATGGGCGTAGCCCCGGTCGAACGCGCGCGCGATCGCGGCGAGCTTGCGCAACTGCGTCGACAAAAGCACGCCATACGGGATCGCAACGCGCAACATCGGCGCATGGCGCTGAATGTAGAGTCCGTTCTGGAGGCGCAGCGGCTTGAAGGCGTCTTCGTCGATGGCGCCGGCAAGGTATTGCCGCGTTTGCTCGCGATACTGAGCCACGCGCTCTTCAACAATAAGCCTGTCTACCGCGTCGTATCGATACATGGCCTGCGCATTCAGGCGAGGGCGTCTCGCCAGCCGAACCTGGGGGCTGGACCAAGCGCGAGGAAGCGCCGCGCCCTAAAGCGTCGGTTTAGCGGCTCAGGCCGAATGATCGACCGGCGCGTCTCCCGCGATGGCCTGTTGGCGCAGCCATTCGATAAAGGCCTTCTGAACGAGTTCGAAACGCCGTCCTTTCGGCCAGACGAGCCAATAGGCGAAGCTAACCGGCGCCGCGCTGCCGCTGAACGGGGCGATCAGGGCGCCCCCGGCAAGGTCGCCCCGCGCAAGCTGCAGTTTCGCCAGCGCCAACCCCTTTCCCGCGGCGGCGGCTTCGATGGCGAGGCTCGATTGATTGAAGCGCAAGCCCCGCTCCACATCGTCGCGGCGAACGCCGCGCGCGGCGAACCACATCGCCCAAGTGGGGCACGTCGGGTCGCGCTCGGCGGTATCGTCATGAATGAGCGGAAGGCCCGCGAGATCATCCACCGCGCCGGCTTGCGCGAGCAGACGCGGGCTGCAAACCACGACCACCGACTCCGACATCAAGCGCTCATACTGCAGGCCCTCGTAACCGCCGGGCCCATACCTGATCGCCAAGTCAATATCGCTGCCGGCGAAGTCTGTGAGCTCCATGTCGGCGGAGACGCGCACGTCCGCGCCGGGATGCATGTCCTGGAATTGGCTCAGGCGGGGGATGAGCCATTTAGAAGCGAACGACGGCGCCGTTGAGATCGATATGCGCTGCCCGCGTAGCGAAGTGCGCATCGCGCGCCCGGCTTGCAGCACCTCCGCCATGGCGGTGGTTGCGTGAACAAGCGTCGCCTGCCCGGCGTCCGTCAACTGAACGCCGCGCCCCAAACGGCGAAACAACGGCTGTCCCGCGAAATCCTCAAGCGCGCGGATGTGCTGGCTGACGGCGCCGGCGCTGATGTCGAGTTCGTCCGCGGCGCGCGCGAAGCTTCCCAGCCGCGCGGCCGCCTCAAAGACCCGCAAGCTCAGAAACGGCGGCAACAAATCCTCACTCGCCACCGCGCGTCGCCCCTATTGCCTGGCTGTCCCCGCCATATAGGGACCTTCCTTCCCAACGCTAGCGCGGAAGCGCGCCCTCGAGCGCCTCGATGAGGTCCTCCACATGCTCAAGCCCCACCGACACGCGAAACAAGTGATCGGTTATGCCCGCCCGCGCCCGCGCCTCGGGCGACATGGCGGCGTGGGTCATCGTGGCGGGGTGAGCGATCAAGCTTTCTATGCCGCCGAGCGACTCGGCGAGCGTGAAACGCGAAAGGCGTGATACAAATTCCCGCGGCGAAAACTCAGACTGCAGCTCGAAGCTCAGCATGGCGCCGAAACCGGCCTGCTGGCGCTTGGCGATCGCATGGCCAGGGTGTTGCTCCAGGCCCGGATAATACACCTGAGCGACTGACGCGCGCGTCGTCAGCCACGCGGCGACCCGTTGCGCGCTCTGCTGCTGGCGCTCGATGCGCACGAAGAGCGTGCGCAAGCCGCGCAACGTCAGCCAAGCGTCGAACGCCGAGCCGGTGACGCCCGTGCAATTGGCCCACCACGCAAGCTCTTGCGCCGCCGCGCCGTCCGCGGCGACAACGGCGCCGCCCACCACGTCCGAGTGGCCGTTCAAGTACTTCGTCGTCGAATGAACGACATAGTCGGCGCCCAGGCCGATCGGCTTCTGCAGGGCGGGGGACAAGAACGTGTTGTCCACCGCCACCCGCGCGCCGTTCCTCTTGGCCGCCGCCGCCAGCGCCGCAACATCAACCACGCGCATCAGCGGGTTGCTGGGCGTTTCAATCCAAAGCAAAGCCGCTGGTTCGCGCAACGCCTCCGCCACCGCGCTTTGCTCGCCCTGGTCGATATACTCGACGCGCAAGGCGCCTTTTCGCGCGCGCGCCTCCAACAGACGCCACGTGCCGCCATAACAATCATGCGGGGCCACAACGCGCGCGCCTGGCGCCAGCTGGGCAAGCACAAGATCGACGGCAGCCATGCCGGAACTCGTCACCACGGCGCCGGCGCCGCGTTCGAGTTTCGCCAGCGCGTCCGCGAGGAGCGCGCGCGTTGGGTTCCCGGACCGGCTATAATCGAAGGCGCGCTTTTCCTCAAAGCCGGCGAAACTGTAGTTTGAGGACAGGTAAAGCGGCGGCGTCACCGCGCCGTGCGCCGCGTCGCAGTCAATGCCGACGCTGCTTGCGATAGTTTCGTCGCGCATCAAAAACCACCTTCAAAAAAATCCCGGAGCAGCGGCGTCAGGAGGCCGCGCTCCTTCAGGAAGGCATCGTGGCCATAAACGGAAGGCAAGTCATAAAAACCGAGCAATTTGGGCAAACGCCCCGCAAGATCACGCATAGCAGCGTAAGGCACGAGTTGGTCGGTCGGGCATGCCGCCACAAGCGTCGGCGTTTTGACGGCTTCCGGCTCGATCGAGAACCGGTCAATCGCCTCGCTGAGCGAAAGCCAGCGGCGCGGAGGCATCGCGTCGACATAAGCTTCGCCTCGCGCGATGAGATAACGATCCAGAGCGCACAAGCCATCGGCCGCCATGCCGGGCTCAAACCGGCTCTCGAACTCTTCCGCGCTGCGATAGGTCATCATCGCCAGTTGGCGCGCCAGCGAAAGCCCAGCCGCGCCGTCGCCGTGTTCCAAAGCGAACGCCACGGTGCGGCGCTGCACGCCCCGCCATCCGGACGCTTGCGCGGATGCGCGCGCGGCCGCCGAGATCACGCACAGCCGCGCGACGCGCTCGGGCGCCAAGGCCGCGAACGCCAAGCCCACCATGGCGCCGTACGATGCGCCGACAAAAGCATGGAGCCTCTCAACGCCGGCGCCGCCGAGCGCATGCAGCATGAGACGCGCTTGATCATACGGCGTGATGCGGACATGCTCATCGTCCAACGGCGCGAAGTCGAACCCGATGACGCCAAAACGATCGAGCTCTACGGCGCCGTCCATGATCGGCGACCACCAGCCGCCGTCGCCGCACACTTGGCGCCCGCTGGATATGCCGCCCAGGGCGACAATCTGCGGACCTTCGCGCGCGCCGAAACGACGCAAACGCACGCACCCGTCGCTCAACCGGTCTCCAGACTCGAGGCGCCAACCTGATGCGATCGGAACCTCAACGTCCTCGAAAGCGGCGATTGCTGCCGGCTGCCGCGCTGCGAGCGCCCTCATGACGCCGCCTCCGGCTCGCGCAACATCACGTGCTCGACGCTGGCGAAGCACGCCACGCCGTTTGCGATCAGCGCTTCAGACAACCGGCGGGCTTCCTCGGCCGAAACACGCGTCAGGCGACATCGCGCGGCGTAACGCGCGCCTTGCCGCATGATCTGCAGGCTCTGCACCTCCGCGCCGACACCGGAGAGCGCCTCGGTTACGGCCGCCCATGCGTCGCTGCTGGTCAGCGTCAGGTGCAGATCATGATGAAGCGTCAAGCCCGCCAAGCCGCGTTGGTCCCGAGGTGTCGATGGGGCCCTGAATTTCAAAACGTCGCTCATGTTCGCCTCCGGACGCGAAAACAGTGTGCGACGATGTTCGATGGGCGCTTGCGGGACGCGGGGAAACGCCCCGCTTCTGGGGGCATCTCGCCTTCGCTTTAGCTGTATTTTTTACGCGCCCGCAAGCTGAGCATCAAATCGGCGCAGGCTGACCCTTTACCCGCCATTCTTGCGTTTGTCACTCCCTTTGCTGCGGGCGCGCAGGCGCGACAGCGCTCCACACTGAGAATATTTTTGCTTTTGGGTGTCTATTTTAGTTGCCGAGCGCAAATTTCTTCGTCACAAGGGGCGTGAGGAGCCGCCAACGTGCGTCAAACGCGTCAAACCCGTGGTCTTGTTGTTGCAGTCGCTCAGTCGGCTGAAATGGCGATATTCAGGTTCGTCGCCCTCGTAAGCCTTAGCCTCGGCCTGGCGCTTATTAGCGCTGGAGCGTGGCAGCCGTGACCTGAACCCCTAACAGGATCGCTCGCATCGCCCCGCTCCCGAAAGGAAGCGGGGTTTTTGTCGCGCGCTCCTTCCAAAGGACCGATGAGCACCCCTCCGCCACCGAACGCCCCGAAAAGCACGCGCAGAAGCAGCGTGGTTACGTTCGGCCCGAACCGGGCGGCCGCGCGGTCCTACCTGCGCGCGGCCGGGCTCGACGACAGCGACTTCGCGCGCCCGCTGATCGCGGTGGTCAACACGTGGTCATCGGTAACGCCATGCAACATGCACCTCGGCGGATTGGCGGAACATGTCCGCCGCGGCGTGCGTGAAGCCGGCGGCGTTCCGATCGACTTCAACACCATCATGGTCACCGACGGCATCTCGATGGGAACGCCGGGGATGAAGGCGTCGCTCATCTCGCGCGAAGTGATCGCCGACTCCATCGAACTCGCGGTGCAAGGCCACCAACTCGACAGCGTCATCTGCATCGTGGGATGCGACAAGACCATCCCTGCCGCCGCGATGGCGTTGGCGCGCATGAATTTGCCCGGTTGCGTGCTCTACGGCGGGACCATCATGCCGGGTCATCACGCCGGTAAGGACATCTCGATCCAGGATGTCTTCGAAGCGATCGGCGCGCATGGCGCAGGCGCGCTCGATGACGACGGTCTCAGACAGGTTGAGAAGGCGTCATGCCCCGGCGCCGGCGCGTGCGGGGGCCAATTCACCGCGAACACGATGGCGATGGCGCTCTCGGTGATGGGGCTCTCGCCCATGGGCGCCAACGATGTCCCCGCCGTCCACGCCGACAAGCCCGCCGAGGCGGAGCGCTGCGGACGCCTCGCCGTTGAACTCACGCAACGCGGACAGACAGCGCGTCAATTCATCACCGCCGTGTCTTTGCGCAACGCGGCGGTCGCCGTTTCGGCGAGTGGCGGATCGACCAACGCCGTGCTCCACCTCGTCGCGATCGCGGCCGAAGCGGGCGAGGATTTCGGCATCGAGGATTGTCATGCGGCGTGCGGCGTCGCGCCGGTAATTTGCGACCTCAAGCCGGGCGGGCGTTTTCTCGCCTCCGACCTGTTCAACGCCGGCGGCACGCGGCTGGTCGCCAAGCGCCTGATGGACGCAGGCAAGATCGCGGATGCGCCCACGGTCAGCGGCAAAACGCTGTTCGCCGAAGCGCGCGAGGCGGTTGAGACCTCAGGCCAGCAAGTGGTTCGCGACTTCGCGTCGCCCGCCATGGCGCGCGGTTCGTACGCCGTCATTTATGGCGACGTCGCACCGCAAGGCGCCGTCATCAAATTGGCGGGACACGAGATCGACCGCTTCACCGGCCCAGCGCGCGTGTTCGATGGCGAAGAAGCCGCGTTTGAAGCCGTTCAAGCCGGCGCCGTGCACGAAGGCGACGTGATCGTCATTCGCTACGAAGGACCGAAAGGCGGCCCCGGCATGCGCGAAATGCTGCAAGTGACCGCAGCGCTCAAGGGACGCGGCGTCAAGGAGGTGGCGCTCATCACGGACGGTCGGTTCTCGGGCGCCTCATACGGATTCGTTGTCGGCCACGTTGCTCCCGAAGCCGCTGTCGGCGGGCCGATCGCTTTGCTGCGCGATGGCGACATCATCACCATCAACGTTCCAGATCGCGCCATCTCCGTAGCCGCAGACCTGAGCACGCGCAGGCCCGTTCCACCCGATGCGCCGCCGCCAAGCGGCGTCTTCGCCAAATACGCAGCGCTCGTCGCCTCCGCCGCGCAGGGCGCCGTCACCATTCCAAACCCACCGCCGCCGCAAGCCGCGCGGAAACCAGAGGTCACACCATGAAAGTTTATTCCGACGACGATGTGAGCGGCGAAGCGCTGCAGGGCAAACGGATCGCCATCATAGGTTATGGCAGCCAGGGACGCGCACACGCGCAAAACCTGCGCGATAGCGGCCACGACGTCGTCGCCGGCGTACGAAAAGGCGGCAAAGGTTGGCAAAACGCGCGCGCCGACAAAATCGATACCGCCGAGCCCGAGCACGCCGTGGAAGGCGCCGACCTCATCGCCGTGTTGACGCCGGATATGGCCCAAGAAGGCGTTTGGCGCGAAACTATAGAGCCGAAGGCGAAGAAGGGCGCCGCGCTCCTGTTCGCGCACGGCTTCACCATCCATTACGGGCGCGTCAAACCGCGCGCGGACATGGACGTTGTTCTCGTGGCGCCAAAGGGGCCAGGCGATCTGGTGCGCCGCGAGTTCGCGCGCGGCCGCGGCGTTCCAGCACTGTTCGCGGTCCACCAAGACGCAACCGGCGACGCGCGCGCGCGCGCCATGGCTTACGCGAAGGGAATCGGCGGAGGCGCGGGCGGGCTTATCGAAACGACCTTCGCCGAGGAAACCGAGACCGATCTCTTCGGCGAGCAGGCCGTGTTGTGCGGCGGCGCCAAGGAACTGGTGATGGCCGGTTATCAAACGTTGGTCGACGCCGGCTATCAGCCGGAAGTCGCCTACTTCGAGTGCCTGCACGAACTGAAGCTGATCGTGGACCTGTTCTACGAAGGCGGCATTTCGAAGATGCACGACTTCATTTCCGAAACCGCGAAATACGGCGCGGTCGTTTCAGGGCCGCGCGTGATCACGGAAGAAACCCGCGCGCGCATGCGCGAGGTCTTGAAGGACATTCAATCCGGGGCCTTCGCGCGCGATTGGATCCTCGAAAATCAGGCGGGCAAACCGCGTTACTCCGCCATGCTGAACGCGGATCGGCAGCACCCGATCGAAAAGACAGGCGCCGCCCTGCGCGCGCGCATGGCTTGGCTGAAGTCGCCCACGAACGCCTGACCCATGACCAGCGCCGCCGCCTCCCAAAACATCCAGGCAGACGCCGAACAGCTCACCGGCGCGCGCCTCGTCGTGCAAGCGCTTGAGCGCGAAGGCGTTGAGGTCGTCTTCGGCTATCCTGGCGGCGCCATCATGCCGGTTTATGACGCCCTGACTCAGGCGCGCTTCAGGCACATCCTCGTCCGTCACGAGCAAGCGGCGGCGTTCGCCGCGGACGCCTACGCGCGCGTGACCGGCAAGGCAGGCGTGTGCTTGGCGACATCGGGGCCTGGCGCGACAAACCTCATCACCGGCATCGCCAACGCCATGATGGACTCAGCGCCTCTCGTCGCCATCACCGGCAACGTGGCTTCGCCGCTCATGGGCACGGACGCATTCCAGGAGATCGACATCCTGGGCGTCACCCTGCCGATCGTGAAGCATTCCTGGATCGTGCGCGATCCCGCCGACATTCCCTCGATCTTCGCCGAGGCGTTTCACGTCGCCCAGTCCGGGCGCCCGGGCCCGGTGTTGATCGATCTGCCCAAGGACGTGCAGTTCGCAAGCGTGCGCGCCCCGCGCATGCCGCGTCGCGTCGCGCTCTACGCCGCAGCCGCTGATCCCGCTCAGATTCGCCGCGCGGAGTCCGCGATCAGCGCCGCGAAGAAGCCGCTTCTGTATGCCGGCGGCGGCGTTCGTATCGCGCGCGCCACCGGGCAGGTTCGCGATTTCGTACGCCGCACCGGCATTCCGGCGGTGTCCACACTGCAGGCGCAGGGCGTTATCCCGAACGACTGGCCCGAGAGTTTGGGCATGCTCGGCATGCACGGCACACGCGCGGCGAACCAGGCCGTTCAAGAATGCGACCTGCTCATCGTGCTCGGCGCCCGTTTCGACGATCGCGCGACCGGGGCGCTCGCCAAGTTCGCGCCAAACGCGCGCGTGATCCACATCGATGTGGACGCCGCCGAGATCGGCAAACTGCGCGATGCGCACATTCCAATTTCAGGGGACATGAGCGCCGTCCTCGCCGCCATGAACCCGCGCCCGCCCGCTATCGCAGACTGGGCGGAGACATGCCACGCAGCCGCTATTGAACACGCCTACCGTTACGACGCGCCCGGAGAAGGCGTCTACGCGCCGGCGCTGTTGAAGGAGCTGTCCGAGCGCGCGGGCGAGGCGTTCGTCGCCGCCTGCGACGTCGGCCAGCACCAAATGTGGGCGGCCCAGCACTGCCGTTTTTCCGACCCGCGCGCGCACCTCACCTCAGGCGGGCTCGGCGCGATGGGATACGGCCTGCCCGCTGGCATCGGCGCCAAGCTCGCGCAACCGGACGCGCACGTTTGCACCATCACGGGCGACGGTTCGTTCGCGATGAACATCCAGGAATTGGCGACGCTCAAACGCTACAATATCCCCTTGAAGATCGTGTTGCTCGACAACTCGATGCTCGGACTGGTGCGCCAGTGGCAGGAACTCTTCTTCGACCGCAACTTCAGCGAGGTCGACCTCTCTGACAATCCTGACTTCGTCGCTGTCGCCCAGGCGTTCGGCGTCGATGCGTTTCGAATTAGTCGGCGCGAGGAGGTCAGCGCCGGCATCGAGCGCCTGCTCGCCGCCGACGGCCCCTGCCTCGCGCATGTCATCATCGACCCGATGGCCAATGTCTGGCCGCTCGTTCCTCCTGGCAAAAGCAACGCCGAAATGATGTTCGGAGACAACATATGACGCAGACGTTCACGCTCCAGATTGACCGCGCCGAGGGATCGCTGCAGCGGCTGATTGGCCTCATTGAGCGTCGGGGCTTCCACATCGACCGGATGAGCGTCGCCGACGCCGGGCAACAACGCGAAGTTCGCTTGACGGTTCGGGCGCGCGACGAGGCCCGCTGCGTCGATGTGCTGGGACGCCAGATTGACAGGCTTGTGGGCGTGTCGCGCGAGCGATCTGTTTCGGAACCTTATCAAGAAGGGGCGGTCGTATGCACGGCGTGATCCCCGGTCAGCGGGACCCAAACCGCGTCATCGTTTTCGACACGACGCTGCGAGACGGCGAACAGGCGCCCGGCTTTTCCATGAGCGCCGAAGCCAAGCTCGAGATGGCGCGCGCGCTCCGCGATCTGGGCGTGGACATTATCGAAGCCGGTTTCGCCGCCGCCTCGCCGGGCGACGAGGAAGCCGTGCGCATTGTTTCTGGCGAAGTCGAAGGGCCGGTCTTTTGTTCGCTCTCGCGCGCAACCGAGAGCGACATCATCGCCGCTCACCGTGCGCTCTCCCATAACCGCCGCCGCCGCATTCATATTTTCCTCGGCACGAGCCCGATCCATCGCAAGGCCAAGTTCAATATGACGGCCGACGAGGTTTTGGCGCAGGCCATTCGGTCGGTGGAGTTCGCTCGTGAGCTCTTCGACGATATCGAGTTCTCCGCCGAGGACGCCATTCGCACGGAACCCGAATACCTTGGCGACGTGCTTGAGGCCGTCGCCGCCGCCGGCGCCACGACCCTTAACATTCCCGACACTGTCGGTTACGCAACCCCGGCCGAAATTCACGCGCTGTTCGCTAGCATTCATCGCCGCATCGCGCCGCGCTTTCCCGAAATAATTCTCTCCGCGCACTGCCACGATGACCTTGGCATGGCGGTGGCCAACACGCTCTCGGCGGTGCAGGCGGGCGCGCGGCAGGTCGAGGTCGCGATCAACGGAATCGGCGAGCGCGCCGGAAACTGCGCCTTGGAGGAAGTCGTCATGGCGCTGCGCACGCGCGCCGACCAGTTCGGACTCACGACCGGCGTGGACACGACAAAGCTCGTGAGCACCAGCCGTTTGCTGAGCGCGCTGACAGAGTCGCACGTGCCGCGCAACAAGGCCATCGTCGGCGTCAACGCCTTCGCGCACGAGGCGGGCATCCATCAGCACGGCGTCCTCGTCGATGCGCGCACCTATGAAATCATGCTGCCGCAGGATGTGGGCTTCGATGGAACGAGTTTTGTGCTGGGCAAGCACTCAGGGCGCCACGCCGTCGCCAAACGCGCCGCCGTTCTCGGCCATGAGTTGCACGGCAATGCCTTGAACGTGGTCTTCCGTGGCTTCAAGCAGCGCGCCGACGAGATCGGGGAAATCGACGACGCCGAATTGTTGGCGATCATTCGCGCGGCGCTTGAAGAACATGCGGAGGAAGGAGATCGCCGTGTCGCCGTCTCCTAGGACCTTATTCGATAAGGTGTGGGACGCGCATATCGTCTCGCCGGAGAGAGAGGACGCTCCCGCGATTCTCTACATTGACCTCCATCTCGTGCATGAGGTCACCAGTCCGCAGGCGTTCGCCGAACTCAAGCAACGGGGGCTACGGGTACGCCAACCGCAGCGCACCTACGCCACGCTCGACCACTCCACGCCGACGCGGCCGCCAGACGCGGCTGGGCGGCGCCCCTACATCACGCCGGCCGCCGAGGCGCAGGTGGAAACGTTGCGGCGAAACTGCGCCGGCTACGGCATTCCCCTGGCCGATTGGGACAGTCCCGACCGCGGCGTCGTCCATGTGATGGCGCCGGAACTAGGCCTCACCCAACCCGGCATGACCGTGGTTTGCGGCGATAGCCACACCGCAACGCATGGCGCCTTTGGCGCGCTCGCTTTCGGTATTGGCACCTCGGAGGTCGCGCACGTGCTGGCCACACAGTGCCTACTCCAACACAAACCCAAGCGTATGCGGGTGACCGTGTCTGGAGCGCTTCAGCCTGGCGTGAGCGCCAAGGATCTCACGCTCGCCGTGATCGCTCGTTTGGGTTTCGGCGGCGGGTCTGGATACGTCATCGAATATGCTGGCGAAGCGATCGCCGCACTCGACATGGAGCAGCGCATGACGCTGTGCAACATGTCGATCGAAGCCGGCGCGCGCGCGGGCATGGTGGCGCCCGATGAAAAAACCTTCGCCTACTTGCGAGGGCGACGGCACGCGCCGCAAGATCAAGCGTTTGAGGACGCTGTCGCCGCATGGCGGACGCTCCGCACCGATGACGGCGCCGTGTTCGATCGCGAGATCGCGCTCGACGCATCCGAAATCACGCCGATGGCGACCTATGGCACGACGCCCGACGCGGCGGCGGCCATCGGCGCGCCTGTTCCGGCGCCCATGACCGAGTCCGAGCGCCGCGCGTTGGACTATATGGGATTCAAGCCCGGCGTTGCGACGACAGCGGAATCTGTCGATGTCGTCTTCATCGGGTCTTGCACAAACGGACGCCTCTCCGATCTCCGCGACGCGGCCGCCATCCTCAAAGATCGTCGGGTTAAGCCAGGCGTGCGCATGCTGGTCGCGCCCGGTTCGGAATCTGTTCGGCGTCAAGCAGAGGCGGAGGGGTTGGACCGCATCTTCACCGCCGCCGGCGCCGAATGGCGCCTACCCGGCTGCTCGATGTGCATCGCCATGAACGGCGACTTCGCCGAGCCCCGCCAACTCGCCGTGTCTACATCCAACCGTAATTTCGAGGGCCGACAAGGCAAAGGGGCGCGCACAATCCTCGCCAGCCCCGCCACCGCCGCCGCAAGCGCCGTCACCGGCGTGCTAACGGACCCACGAACGCTCGCTCCGGAGGTCGGCCATGGCTGAGCGTTTTACGCGCCTGACATCACGCACGTTCGTTATGCCTCAGGCGAGCATCGACACCGACCAGATTATTCCCGCGCGCTTCCTGACCACCACCTCCAAGGACGGCCTGGGAGCGGCGGCGTTTTATGATTGGCGCTACGCGGCGGATGGCGCCGCCATCCCCGATCAGCCGCTTAACACTCTCGACGTGACGCAACATCGCATCCTCGTAGCCGGCGACAATTTCGGTTGCGGCTCCTCCCGCGAGCACGCGCCGTGGGCGCTCCTCGATTACGGGTTCAGAGCCGTCATCTCCACGTCGATCGCCGACATCTTCACCTCGAACGCGTTCAAGAACGGCCTACTGCCGATCCAGGTCGATGAAGCCACGCATCAACGGCTCGTGGCCACCCCGGAACGCGAAGTCACCGTCGACCTTGAGCAAAACATCCTCATCATCGGCAATGAGGCGCCCATTCCAATCGCCGTCGAAGCGTTCTCACGTCGCTGCCTGCTCGACGGCGTCGACGCCATGGGATGGCTGCTTCACCGCACGCCGGAAATCGAAGCCTTCGAACTCAAACGCGCTGGGAGCGTCGTGACATGAAGACATACAAGATCGCCTTGCTGCCCGGTGACGGCGTCGGCCCAGAAGTCACGCGCGCCGCGCAGGCCGTTTTGGCAGAAGTTGCGGAGCGCTTCCACCGACGCTTCTCTTTTGACACCTATGTTGTCGGCGGGGGCGCCATCGACGCCTGCGGCGAACCGCTTCCCGACGCCACGCTCGCGGGCTGCCGCGCCGCGGACGCCGTGTTTCTCGGCGCGGTCGGCGGCCCAAAATGGGATGGCGGCGCGAAAAGACCCGAGCAAGGTTTGCTAGCCTTGCGCAAAGCGCTGGGCTTGTTCGCGAATGTGCGCCCGGTTCGTATTTTTCCGGAACTGATCGAACGCTCGCCTTTGCGTCCGGAAATCGTCGCGGACACGGATTTTGTCGTCTTCCGCGAACTCACCGGCGGTTCTTATTTCGGCGAGAAGCAACGCCGAGATGGCTACGCCAGCGACCAGTGCGTCTACACAACAGCGGAAGTGGAACGGATCGCGCGCGCCGCGTTCCAAGCCGCGCGCGCGCGCCGCGGCAAGGTCACCTCCGTCGACAAGGCGAACGTCCTTGAAACCAGCAGGCTCTGGAGGGAGGTGGTCTCCAGCGTGCATGCGCGCGACTACGCGGACATCAAGTTGGAGCATGCGCTGGTGGATTCCATGGCCATGCATCTTATCCGGCAACCGACGCGCTACGATGTGATCCTGACCGAGAACATGTTCGGCGATATTCTCTCCGACGAAGCCTCGGTTCTGGGCGGATCAATCGGATTGGCGCCGTCGGCGTCGCTTGGCGGCTCGGGGCCCGGGCTGTTCGAGCCCGTGCATGGCTCGGCGCCGGACATCGCCGGACAAGACGTCTGCAACCCGATCGGAGCGATCCTATCAGTCGCGCTGCTGCTGCGGTACGGCTTGCGCCTGCACGATGAGGCAGACGCCGTGGAAGCGGCTGTCGGCGCCGCGCTCGCAGACGGCGCGCGCACGCTCGATCTTGGCGGGCGGCTCGGTTGCTCGGCGATGACCGCGACGATTATCGATGAAATGCGCGTCGGCGCCATGCCCGCGCATCACCTCGTTCAGATGCACTGGGGTTAGCGCCATGGCCCTTATTCCTTTTGACGACCGTGATGGTTGGATTTGGTTCGACGGGCGCTTCGTGCCGTGGCGTGAGGCGAAGATTCACATTCTCACGCATGCGCTGCATTATGGTTCCGCGGTTTTCGAGGGCGAGCGGATGTACGACGGGCGCGTTTTCGCGCTTTCAGAGCATACCGAACGCTTGTTCGCGTCGGCGACTATGTTGGATTTCGCAATTCCGTTTCAACAAGCCGAGATCGATCAAGCCTGCACTGAAACCTGCGCCCGCAATGGCCTGCCTGATTGCTATGTCCGCCCGATCGCCTGGCGCGGCGCGGAACAGCTGAGCGTATCAGCGCGAGAGACTCGGATCCACACAGCAATCGCCGTTTGGGAGTGGCCAAAGTACTTCGACGAGGCCAAGTTCGCGCGCGGCATTCGTTTGTGCTGGGCCCAGTACCGCCGCCCACCAGCCAACGCAGCGCCCACTGGCGCGAAAGCGGTTGGCCTCTACATGATCTGCACCGTGTCCAAGAACATCGCTGAACGAACCGGGTTCGACGACGCGCTGATGCTCGACAGCGACGGAAACATCGCCGAGACGACCGGCGCGAATGTGTTCTTTGTTCGTGACGGCGCGATCCATACGCCGGTCGCCGATTGTTTTCTTGACGGCATTACGCGCCGGACCGTCATCGGGTTGGCGCGCGCCTCGGGCGTGACAGTTACAGAGCGCAAAATCGCGCCCGCCGAACTCCCGACGTTTAGCGAGTGTTTCGTTACTGGCACCGCGGCCGAGGTGACGCCCGTCGGCGAAATCGCGGGGCAGACGTTCACGCCAGGCGAACTCACTTTCCGCCTCGCGGAGGTCTATGGCGCGCTCGTTCGCAAGCCCCAGCAGCCATCGCCGACGGCGCGCGCGACCGAGCTTGCCGGCGTGGACGCCTGAGCTAATCGCGCGGCTGAGCGCTTTTCGTTCGGGGCAAAAGATCGCCCGCAAGCACGATAAGGGTTCGCGCCGCCTCGGCCGCAATCGCTTGCGGGCGCATCGCCGGCTCGTCGAAAGCGAGTTCGATGGCCGCGTAACCGAGATCAATCATAAGTCTCGCCTGCAATTCGGCGCGGGCGCTGCGCCGACCCGCGTACCTAACAAGCGCCTTCGCCATGCGCCTGTGGGAATTCAGCCTAACGTGCTGCAAAGACGGCACCGCCCGCAGCGCGCGCAACACCCAGGGCCCGCCTGAAGACGCTCTCGTAACTTCGATCGTCTCTGCGATCACCGACTGCAAGCGCAATTCCGAAACCTCGGCGCTCCGGTCGGCGATCAGGGCCTCGATCACCGCATTTTGCGCAGCCATCAACCGCCCCCCGAGTTCCCCCAAGATCTCGTACTTGTCGCGAAAGTAACGGTAAAATGCGGGCGGCGTCACGCCGGCCTCGGCGCAGATCAGATTGGTTGAAAGGCGTTCAACACCGACATCGCCCAACAACGCCGCGCAGGCCTCGATCAAGGATTCTCGCGTCGCAAGCGCGCGCGCCTGCACTGGTTCCGGGGCGCGGCGGCGCTTTGTCATGACCGATACAATACAATAGTCTTGACTATATTTTCAAGGCGCCCCAGCCTTGACCCGAGAGGAGTCTGGCGCTTGCGTACTTTTGTCATCGTGTTCGCGCTCGGCGCGTTGGCCGCGTGCAACGCACCTGCTCAGCCACAGGATAACGCCGCCGCACGCGCGGCGGCTGCGGCGCCTGCCGATCCCCGCCTCGCCGAACTCTATCGCGGGGCATGCAGAAACTGCCACGGCAGCGTCGAAACAGGCGCGCCGCTGGCCCTCGACCATCGCGAGTGGGACGAACGTTGGCGAAAGAGCGAAGCGACGTTGCTAGAGCACACTATCGGCGGCTTCAACGGCATGCCCGCGGGCGGACAATGCTTTTCCTGCACTGCCGACGATTACCGCGCCCTGATCCGGTTTATGGCTGGACGAGAAGACTAACATGGTATCGCGTAGAACCGTTTTGACTGGCGCGGGCGTGGCGCTTGGAGGCGGAGCGGCCGTCGCCGCTGGGTATCGCGCGTGGCGCGACCGAGAGCCCGCCTCGCCGCCGACGCAGGACGCGCAAGGGCGCCTGCTCTGGCGCAATTGGTCCGGCATAGAGCACGCTTACCCCGCGATGCGACTGGCGCCGCAGAACGAAGAAGAACTCGCGGACATGCTGCGGGCCGCGCGGACCCCGATACGTCCAGTCGGCGCCGGTCATTCGTTTACCGGACTTGCGACCACACGCGGCGCGCTGCTCTCGCTCGATCGCATGAAAGGGCTAGTCGCCGACGATGCGAGCGCCGTGCGCGCAACATTCTGGGCCGGGACGCGGCTCTCTGAGGTCGGTCCGGCGCTGGCGGCGATCGGACAGGAGATGCCGAACCTCCCCGACATCAACGAACAATCGCTCGCGGGCGGCGTATCGACAGCGACGCACGGAACCGGCCTCGCGTTTCCCGCGCTCCATGCGCGGATTACGAGCTTTCGCCTGATGCTTGCGAACGGAGAGATCAAGGAGTGCTCGCCGACGCAAAATCAAGAAGTCTTTCAGGCAGCGCTCGTTGGTCTTGGCGCGTTTGGCCTCATCACACAAATCGAGCTTCAGAACGACCCGCTCGGCCGCGTGCTGAAGCGCACATGGATCGCCAGCCTCGACGAAACGTTGGAGCAATGGCCCACGCTGCAGGCGGCGCATAGGAATGTAGAGTTCTATGCCGTGCCGTTCACGGGGTACGCGGTGATCATCAGCCACGATCCCACTGATTTGCCGGTTCGCCCAAGAGGGCCGGATGAAGACGCCGATGCGCTCATGCAGCTGAAGCAGTTGCGCGACTGGCTGGGCGTCGCCCCGGCGCTGCGCCGCGCCGTGGCGCACATGGCGTTCGACAACCAGGCGCCCACCGAAGCCGTCGACGAGGGTTGGAAACTGCTCTCCAACGAGCGCCCCGTCCGGTTCAATGAGATGGAGTACCACCTTCCCTTGGAGCAACAGATCCCCGCTTTGCGCGAGGTCGTCGCCGCGATTGAACGGCATCGCAGCGACGTGTTTTTCCCCCTCGAAGCACGCGTCATCCGCCGAGACGACGCGTGGCTTTCGCCGTTTTTCGGGCGAGACTGCGGATCGATCGCCGTCCACGCCTACTACAAGGACGATCATCGCTTCCTGTTCGATCTGATCGAGCCGATATTCCAACGCCATGGAGGGCGGCCGCATTGGGGCAAACTGCACTCCCAGAGCGCGCGCGGCCTCGCTGACCTCTATCCGCGGTTCGCGGACGCCTGCGCCCTTCGGCGCGAGCTCGACCCTGAGGGTCGCCTGCTGAACGAGCACCTAAGGAGAGTGTTCCTTGACGACGGCGCCTGAAAGGACGCGGCGTTCACTTCTCGTGCGAACCGGGCTTGCTGGCGCGGTCGCCCTGGGCGCGTGGGTTTTCAAGCCCAAGGATCGTGGCGGCGCGCATAGCGACTATTTTCTTGAGCTATCGCGGGCGTTGGCGGCCGCGGGGATCGCGCGCCCCACGCTCATCGTCGATCGCGCGCGGATGCTGGCGAATGCGGACGCGGCGGCGGCGACTTTGGCGCCGAGCGGCCTGCCTCTGAGACTCGTCGTCAAATCGTTGCCAGCGTTCGGATTGCTCGATCCGCTCGCGGAGCGGCTCCGCACGCATCGCTACATGGTTTTCAATGGCGCGACGCTTCGTGAGATGATCGCGGCGCGTCCAGCCTCGGACCTGTTGTTGGGAAAACCCCTGCCGATTCGAGAAGCGGCGGCGATCATCGGCCTTGGCGCAGGCAGCCCAGCGGGCTCGCCGCAATGGCTTATCGACACGCCCGCGCGGCTCCGCGAGTACATCGAAGCAGCGCGCGGCCGCGATGTGCGCATTCGCGTCAATTTCGAGATCGACGTTGGCCTGCACCGCGGCGGATTTCAAACAATCGAGGCGTTGAAAGCCGCCATCGACATCGCCAAGACAGAGCCGTTGATCGAAATCGCGGGCCTGATGGGGTATGACCCTCATGTCGCGAAAGTGCCTGACTCGAACGGCGCTTTCCGAAGGGTCCAGACACGCTATCGCGAGGCCATTGCGTGCCTCGCCGACGAACTTGGCGCCGACCCGCGCACGCTCACACTCAACACGGCGGGCAGCCCCACCTACAAGCTTCACGCGGCAGGAACGGCAGCCAACGAAGTGTCGGTTGGGTCAGCGTTTGTGAAGCCCGTCGACTTCGACATCCCAACGCTCGCGCACCATGCGCCCGCGGCTTTCATCGCAACCCCGGTGCTCAAGGCGCTCGATCGCACGCGCCTTCCGGCTTTGGAGAACGTGCAGGGCGCCATGGCGCTCTGGGACCCCAACACCCAACGCGCTTTCTTCATCTATGGCGGTCACTGGCTGGCGCGGCCGGAGTCGCCGCCGGGACTGCGGTACAACGCGATCTTCGGCCGTTCGAGTAATCAGGAAATGCTCAACGGCTCGCGGCGCGTTGCGCTCGCCGTGGATGATTACGTATTCTTCCGCCCGCTCCAAAGCGAGGCCGTCTTCCTGCAGTTTGGTCCGATCGCGCTCTACGACAACGGCGCCATCGTAGAGATGCTGGAGACGATGGCGGTCTCGGCTTAGCTTCGGCGGCGATCACACGGCGTGGGAGATTGGCTGCTTTCGTTCGCCGGCTTGCAGAGCGCGCTGCAGATGATGGTAGGCGCCGATCAGACCAAGGTCCCGCCCCGTGGCCACGCCGATAGGAACGCCAGAAAGAAAGCCACGCCGCGGCCCATATTGCTCAAAACGCGCGCGGAACGCATCCGACCGCAACTCTGGCAGCAAACTATTCACGATATCACCGACCAGAATGATCGCTTCCGCGCCCTGTACCAGTGCGAAGTCGGCGCAAACGCTCGCCAACGCGAGCGAGAACCGGTGAACGGTTTCCAGGCACGGGCCGTCTTCCAGCTCGAAAGCACGGCGGACGATCTCGCGCCCGTCGAGGCCTGGCTCCGGCCTTTGATTGCGCAGCGTCCGAAGCGTGTTATGCAGGCGCACAAGTCCAGGTCCCGACACAACGTGTTCCGCGACGACACGGCCGGTTTCCGGCAGCCATTGCTCCATGACCTCCACGTCGAGCGTATCGAAAGGCGCGAATCCCGAATGCCCGCCCTCGGTCGGCACAATCGTAGCGGTTCCGCCGCTGTATGAGACGCTCGCCAATCCGAGTCCGGTGCCGACGCCAATGATGGCTGTACGCGCACGCGCCGGCAGCGCCTGATCGCCAATCATCGCGATGTCGGCGGGCGTCAAACGGATCGCCGCTTCCGCCTGCGCGACGAGATCATTCACCGCGATGGCGCGTCGGAAGCCAAACGTATGCTCCATCGCCGCCAGGCTGAACCGCCACTGCGCATTCGTGAGAGCGATGGTGTCGCCGTCGACCGGACCAGCGACTGCAAACGCGGCATACGTCGGCCGCCCATCGGCGCCGAGAAAGTCGCGCACGACGTCGGCCAGATCCCCTTGCTCGCCGGTTGCGTAGACCTTTCGCCTCGAAAGGGCGAAGTTTCCGCCAACCACCTTCCCAAGCGCGAGACGGCAATTCGTGCCTCCAACGTCGGCGACGAGCACTTCCTCGGAAACACCGCTTGCGCCGTCCAAAGGATCACCCTTCAGCGGGCTGACCCAGCGCGAGGCGGCACCGGGGACAGCTCCCTCAAAACCATTTGCCCCCAGGCATATTCGTGGTGTAGGCCCGTGTCACGACAAAAATGACAGCGCTGCCAAGGGAGGCGAATAACCTCCCTGGCGGACGCCAGTAGGGAGATAACGACCATGGCCACCGCGCCCCAGACCGCCCGCGTGCAGCAGGGTGAAACCAAGGCGGATAGCGTCCTTTTCGTCCTCTCCCTCGGCCTCTTCTTCCTCTGGGGCTTCGCCACCGTTCTGATCGACATTCTGGTGCCGAAGCTGAAAGGGCTGTTCACGCTCAGCTACACAGAAGCGATGCTGACGCAGTTCGCGTTCTTCATCGGCTATTTTGTGTTCTCGATGCCGGCCGGCGCCATCGTGAGCCGCCTTGGCTACATGCGCGGAATTGTGGTCGGTCTCTTGGTTATGGCCATCGGCTGCTTGCTGTTCGCACCGGCGGCGCGAATGGGCGTCTATGAAGGCTTTCTCGTCGCGCTCTTCATCATGTCGGGCGGCATCACCATTCTGCAGGTGGCCGCCAACGCCGTGATCTCCATCGTGGGGCCGGAGGCGACAAGCTCTTCGCGCCTCACGCTTGCGCAGGCGTTCAACTCGCTCGGCACCTTTATCGGGCCCTTCATTGGGGCGCGTCTCATCTTGAGCGACTCAACCGAAGCGGTCGACATCTCGCAGTTGTCGCCCGACCAGCTCAGCGCGATGCGTATTGCGGAGGCCGCGCAGGTCCAGACGCCCTATCTCGGGATCGCCGCGCTGCTCGGGGTTCTCATGCTTGTGTTCTGGCTCAAGCGCGATTTGCTCCCGCGCACCGGCGAAGCGCCGAGCAAGGGCCTCGGTCTTCACCTGCTGTCCAATCCTCGGCTTCTCTTCGGCGTCATCGCGATCTTCGCTTATGTGGGCGCGGAAGTGTCGATCGGCTCGGTCCTGGTTAACTATCTCAGCGCGCCGGAGCGGCTTGGCGCCAGCGAGCAGCAGGCCGGCCAACTCGTCAGCCTGTACTGGGGCGGCGCCATGGTCGGACGCTTCATCGGCGCGGCGATCATGCGGCGGATCAATCCCGGCCACATACTGAGCCTGTTTGCCTTGGGCGCGATCGCGCTCACCGCGACAAGCGCACTGACAACCGGTTTCGTCTCAGCAGCCACGCTGCTTGCGGTCGGTTTGATGAACTCCATCATGTTCCCGACGATCTTCTCACAATCACTGCGCGGCATTGGCGAGGAAGCGCCCAAAGCGGCCGGCCTGTTGTGCATGGCGATCGTCGGCGGCGCGATCCTGCCCGTCGCCACCGGCGCCGTCGCTGACCAAATGGGCCTCAGCCTCGCGCTAGCGGTGCCTGTGCTTGGATACCTCTGGATCGTCTTCTTCGGCCAGCACGCTTCCAAAGCATGATGGAGTGATAATCGGTTAGCGCCAGCTTGTGCTAGCGCCTGTTCCGATCCGTTTTGGATCGGATCGGGGCTCTAGTTTTTTGTTGGTCGCCGGAAAATACTCTAGCGGCGGGCGGCGCGCGGTTTAGAAACCGTGGCCCGCTCGACCAGCGTAAACCGGCAGTCGAAATTCTCAGCGCTCTCGCCCAAGACGATGAGATCGACGGCGGCGGCGCTGAGTTCGTTCAAGGGCTGGCGCACCGTCGTGAGCGGCGGCCACGCGCTACGGCTGGAGGGCGTGTCGTCGAATCCGACGATTGAGAGATCGTCCGGTATCTGCAGCTGCTTCTCGCGCGCGATACGCATGACGCCCATCGCCATCTCGTCATTGGCTGCGAAAATCGCGGTTGGCGGACGCCGCAGCGCGAGCAGGTGAATCGCCGCCTCTTGTCCAGATTCAACATCGAAACGCCCGCGCACGATCAAGTCAGGGTCAACGGGCAGACCAGCGGCCTCCAGTGCGTCTTTGTAGCCTAGCAAACGTTCATCAGCGGCTTGGTGCAAGGATGGCGGCGCCACGATGCCAATGCGCTTGTGCCCCTTGGCTATGAAATGCGCGACCGCCATGCGCCCGGCTTCCCGTTCGGGAGTGAGCAGCAGCGAGCCTGGGCCGTCGCCATAGCCCGCGATCCTCACCACCGGCGTCTCGAAGCGCGCAAGCTGCTGGAGAAGCGCGGCGTCGTCCGACAAGGGCGGAATAAGAATGACGCCGTCGGGCGCAAGCGTCTTCATCATCACGCTGACCGGCAACGGATCGTTGTCCCGTTCGCGCTCCAGCGGCTCGACGATCAGGTGGTAGCCGAGCTCCCGGCAGCGCCTCGCGGCGCCTTCCTGGATCGCCGCGACGTAGCTCGGCGACGGATTGTTGTAGAGAAGCGCAATAAGGAATGACCGATTGCCGGCGAGGCGCCGCGCCGCCTGGTTGGGCGTGTAGGCCAACTGCTCAACGGCTTGCATCACACGCTGACGGAGCGCCGGCCGAACATGGGGTTCGCCGTTAAGCACTCTCGACACTGTCTTGATGGAAACGCCCGCGAGGGTGGCGACATCATTGATTGTGGCCGACATTAATTCCGTTGCCCGAAGCCTTCGGCTGTACGCCGCCCGTCCCCCGCACCCTAGCCAGAAGCCTTTAGAGTCGCTACCGTTGACAGCCCTGTCAATACAAGGAAGTGGGCGTGAAACCTTGCCTGAACCCGGCTCGACCCCACGCAACCGCCTGGCTGGTGAGCGCTTTGGCGCTCCTTGGCGCGATTTGCGGCGGCGCGGAAGCTCAGACGCCAGCTCCCCGGTTTGAGAGCGAAATAGCCGCCTTCGCTGGACGGCAAACAGACATCGCCGCGCATTGCCCAATCCTGTTCGTGGGCTCCTCAAGCATCCGCCTTTGGGGCGCGCTCAATGACGACATGGCGCCCGCGTCCGTTCTGAATCGCGGCTTCGGCGGCGCCACAATCGCCGACATCAACGCGCACTTCGATGTGCTGGTGACGGCCGCGCGCCCGTGGGCCATCTTTTTCTACGCCGGCGAGAACGACATTGCGGACGGCGCAACGCCCGAGGCGGTGGTCGCATCGTTCACGGCTTTTCTCGACCAAAAAGACGCCGCGCTCGGCGCGACGCCGGTTTACTTCATTTCGCTCAAGCCCTCCATCGCGCGCGCGCAACAACGCGCCGCGCAACGCGCCGTCAACACACGTATCCGCGCCTTGGCGCGCGCGCGCCGCGATCTTCACTATGTGGACGTCGCCTCCGCGATGATGGCCAACGGAACGGTTCGCGATATTTTCGTCGAGGACGGCCTGCACATGACGCCGGAAGGTTACGACATTTGGCGACGCGTCATTCGCCCGCTTGTCGTGCGTGAAACGGCGCGCGCGCGGGCGCCTTGCGCGCCAACCGAAGCGCGGTGATTTGAGGATGCTCACACATGACCACGATCTTACCGCGAATGCTGCGGCGCTTGGTCAAGAGGCTCGCCCTTGTTCTCTGCGCCAGCGCGGTGTTGGCGCCCTGCGCCCACGCGCAGGGCGTTCGCGCGCTGACCTACAACATTCGCCTCGATACCGCCGCTGACGGCCCCAACGCGTGGCCTCACCGCCGCCAAGCGATGGCGTCGCTGATCTCATTTTATGCGCCAGACGTGATGGGCATGCAGGAGGTCCTGGCCCACCAGCGCCAACAACTCGCCGAGGACTTGCCCGACTACGTTTTTGTCAGCTTCGGCCGCGACGACGGCGCCGAAGCGGGCGAATCCTCGCCGCTCGCCTTTCGGCGCGTGCGTTTTTCACTCAGCGAGTCCGGCGTATTCTGGCTCTCACCCACGCCCGAGAGTCCTTCCATGGGATGGGACGCCGCCTATCGGCGCATCGTGACTTGGGCGCGGCTCACCGAGCGCGGCAGCGGCGCCCACGTCCTGGCGCTCAGTACGCATTGGGATCATGTCGGACGCTCCGCGCGCGCCCATAGCGGCGACATGGTGCGCCGATGGATCGCGCAAAATCGACGCCCCTGCGAAACCGTCATTCTTCTGGGCGATCTCAACGCGCATCCCGACGAGGCGTCCTATCGCAACCTCACCTCCGCCCGGGGACCTTTGCGCGACACGATTGCTCTGAGCGCCACGCCTCCTTTCGGTCCCGTTGGCACGTTCAACGGCTTTGATATCGCGCGCGCCGAACCAGGGCCCATCGACTACATCCTGGTCAGCGATGGCGTTGACGTCACGCGCCATGGCGTGATCACACAGCACGAAGGCGGGAGATTGCCCTCGGACCACTACCCGGTGCTTGCCGACCTGAGCTTGCCGAAACAGTCGTGCGGCGCGGCGCGCTAATTAATTGGACCACGTAAACGTCGCGACCGAGCCGCTGGACAAATTGGCGTCAAACGCGCGACCGCCGACGACAATGCTGAACGCTCGCTCTTCGTCCGACCCATTCAGCACGATCAGCGCCGTTGAGCGGTCGCGCGCATTAATGAACGCGACGCTCTCCAAACCGTCGACGTCCGTATCGGAGGCAATGCGCCGTGCGCCAGGCGCAACGAAACGGCTGGCGTGACCCAGGACGTAATACTCGACGTTGCGCGTCACCTCGCCCGTCTCCTGGTCGATCGTCACCACGCCGCGGCAGTTGCCGCATCCTCCCAGGTGCGGGCCGCTGGTTTCATCAAGCGCGATATTCCACAAGATCACGCCACGCGCCCAATTGCGGGTAGTTCCGATGACGAGATTTCGCATCATCCAAATCAGCGAGCTTCGCCAGTTCGCATCCCAGGCGCCGCCGGAGCACTCCGTCATCCAGACGTCCTTGTCGGGATGGAGAGCTTGCACCTGCGATTGCGCGCTGACCTCGCCCCCATAGCAATGCCAGGCGACCCCATCGATATAGCGCGCGGCGACGGGATCAGAGAGCGCCGCAAGCGGGGACTCTGGCTCGTTCCAGTTGTGATCCCACTCCAGGATGTCGACATCGAGCCGCTCGCGTTCCAACAGCGGGCCAAGGTGTCCGCCGACGAACGCCGCCCGCTCCGATGGCGACATGCGCATGCCGGGATAATCCGCTGGCTCAAAGTGCGGCTCGTTCTGGATCGTCAGCGCGTCGACCGAGACGCCCAGCGCGCGCATTTGAACGACATAGTCCGCGAGATAACGGGCGAAATCGGGGTAATGCTCATGCGCCAGACCGCCCGTGATCAGACTATTGCTGGTCTTCATCCAACCCGGCGCGCTCCAAGGCGAGGCTATAATGGTGAGGTTCGGGTTGAGCGCCGCCGCCGCCCGCACCGTCGGCACGACATCCAACCGCGCCGGCGCTATGTCAAACGCGGCGGCTTCAGCGTCTCTGTATGAATAGTGAGCGCGTGAAAAATCCGAGGCGCCGATGGTGATGCGCGTAGCGCTCAACCCAAGGCCGCCATCACGACCGAAGAGTTCCGCCATGAGCGCCGCGCGCTGCGTATCGTCCAGGCTGTGTTGGATGAGCCAGGCGGAGCTATCAGTGACTGAGGCGCCGAACCCGGACATGGTCTGGTAGGTCTGAGAGGGGTCGACGTGGATGGCGCGCGCCTCTTCCGCCGCCGGACGCCAAGCGCCAACCTCCATGGGCGCAAGCCGCTGCGCGCCGTCGCCGCTGGTCATCCACCCGCTTGGCGCGCGTGGCGCCGTGGTGCAGGCGGACAGCAAAACAGCGGCGAGCAGCGTCAGTATGCGGCTAGATCGCCTCATGCGGCGACATTTTCCGCTTTGCAGTAGCGCTCGACGAACTCCGCGTGCGTCGGCATCACGTCGACGCACTTCTTGATGGTGTTGTGGATGTTGCCCAGGAACTGCACGATCTGGGGCTTGCTCTTGATGTCCACCAGCGGATCGTACCCACGCGGAATGACGCCCTGACCAATGAAGACTTGTATCCAGCTCTCCTCGCTGAACAATTCATCGTCCTCTCGAAAGATGCGCCCGTTCGCCTTGAACAACTCCATCTTGCGCTGAAGCGTGTCTGGCACATCCATGTTCTTGCAGTAGCGCCAGAACGGCGAATCCTCACGCTCCGTGGCCTTGTAGTGAAGGATGATGAAATCGCGGATGCGCTCGTACTCGAAATTGGTCTGCCGGTTGAACTCAGCCACATCCGCTTCATCGATGCCGCCAGTCGGGAACAGCCGGATCAGACGGATCGCTGCCGATTGAATGAGGAAGAGGCTCGTGGATTCCAGCGGCTCAAGGAAACCGCTCGCCAAGCCTATTGAAACGCAGTTCTTGTTCCAAACCTTCTTGCGCTTTCCCGCCGTGAACCGGATTCGGTTCGGTTCGGCCAGTTGCTTGCCGTCGAGATTTTCGAGCAGAACGCGCTCGGCCTCCGCCTCTTCGATGAAGGCGCTGCTGAAGACGTGCCCGTTGCCCGTTCGATGCTGGAGCGGGATCCGCCATTGCCAACCCGCGCTGCGCGCCGTCGAGCGGGTATAGGGCGTGAAGTCCTCTGAGCGCGCGCATGGAACGGCAAGCGCGCGATCGCACGGGAGCCAGTGGCTCCAATCGTCAAAGCCGGTTTTGAGCGCTTGCTCGATCAGGAGCCCGCGGAAACCCGAGCAATCGATAAAAAGGTCCGCCGCGATGACGGTTCCATTTTCCAACTTCACGGACTCGATGAACCCATCCTCGCCGCGCAGCTTGACATCGACGATCTTGCCCTCGTTGCGCTCGACGCCGCGCTCTTCGCTGTACCGGCGCAGGTACCTTGCATAGAGGCCCGCGTCGAAATGGAACGCGTGCGCGATGTGAGAGAGCGGCGATTCCGGCATGTTCGGCTGCGAGCGCACGAACTTGTTCGCCAACGCGGCCGCGGTGTTAATGGAATAGCCCGCGAAGTCCGCGGCGTCGCCGGTTTGGTTGAGCTTCAGCCAGTAATGGTGACAGCGCAGCCATTCCCAGTCCTGTCCGATGACGCCGAAGCCGTGAATGTAGCTTGATCCCTGCCGCAACCAATCGATGAACTGGATGCCCAGCTTAAAGGTGCCCTGCGTGGTGCGCATGAACTCGACTTCGTCGAGTTTTAGAAGCTCGTTGAATTTTTTAACCGCCGGAATCGTGGCTTCGCCGACCCCGATCGTCGCAATCTCCTCGGATTCGACCAGCTTGATCTTGTACAGCCCCTGAAACAGGTGCGCGAACAAGGCGGCGGTCATCCATCCCGACGACCCGCCGCCAACGATCAAAATCGACTCAAGTTGCTTTTTCACGACACGCCTCTATGACCGCCGCCTCAGCTCCCGCACGCGGCCGGCGCGGCTTCGGGCAGCGGTCCCTGCGCGCGCGGCGTGTGAGCATAGCGAAGCCCGAAGCCAACGGGGAAGAGCGGCGAACCGCCCGTGGAGTCGCAGGGGGAATTCGGCCAAGCGAACGGCAGCCGTCCCGAGAACTCAAACCCGACCCGTCCGCGCTCGGTGCGGAAAAGCACATCCGCGATCCCACCCGTCTCCGTGCCGGGCAGCCACGCCGCAACGAATGCGTCGGAGAGGTTGATCAGGTCGTTCGCGTAAACCGTGCGTCCCGAATACAGCACGGTCACGACGGGCACGCCCCGGCCTGAAACGGCCCGCAGCGTCGCCAAATCCTGAGGATAGCGCGCGGTGTGGGCCAGCGACGCGGGATAGCTCACATCGCCACGGCCCTCCGCGTATGGCTCTTCGCCAAGCACCGCCACAACCGCGCTGAACTGGGAAACGTCCACACCGGCGCCGGTTTCGCTATAGGTGACGGCGTCGGCGCCGAGCGTCTCGCGAACCGCCTCGAGCAAGGTTTGGCCGGTCCCGTAGTCTTCGCGGACGTTTTCGGTTCCTTGCCAGGTCCGCGACCAGCCGCCGGACTGCATCGGGTAACTATCGGCGCCGCGACCGACGACCAGAACGCGGCCACCGCGCGCGAGCGGCAGAACGCCATTATCGTTCTTGAGCAGCACCAGCGAGGCGCGCACCGCCTCGCGCGCCAGCGCCCGATCCTCGATCGCACTGGAGGGCAGCGACCGCGCTGCTTCGCCCGGATTGACGTCAAACAGACCCGCCCGCAGCTTAACCCGCAAGATGCGCGACACCGCGTCGTCGATGCGGCTCATCGGAATGGCGCCGCTGCGCACATCTTCCATCGTGTCGGCGATGAACTGGCGCCAATCGTCCGGCACCATCACCATGTCGACGCCAGCGTTGATCGCCTCCGCGCAGCGCGTGCGCGTGCAGCCCGGCACCTGCTCAATGGCGTTCCAGTCGGAGACGACAAGGCCGTCAAAGCCGAGACGCCCTTTCAGCACCTCGGTGATCAGATAGCGGTTGGCGTGCATACGCGTTCCGCGATCACCAACGCCGCTTTCGTTCCAGCTGCTGTAGGAGATCATCACTGTCTGCGCATCCGCGGCGAGCGCCCCGTAATAGCCTTGCGCATGCGTTGCAATGAGTTCGCCGAGCGGCACGCGCGTGTCACCCTGATCAACGCCATGGAAGGTGCCGCCGTCGCCGAGGAAATGCTTGGCCGTGGCGAGCACATCGCCAGGGCCCGTGAGATTGCCCTGCGCCCCTTCGACGTACGCGCGCGCATAGCTGCGCACGAGCGCGGGATTGGACGAGAAGCTCTCATACGTCCGCCCCCAGCGTTGGTCCTGCACGACCGCGAGGGTCGGGGCGAACACCCAGCTGAGTCCTGTCGCACGCGTGGCGCGCGCCGTGCTGCGGCCGATCCGGCGGATCAGATCTGGATTATGCGCCGCGCCCAAACCGATGTTGTGCGGGAAGAGCGTCGCGCCAAAGACGTTGTTGTGGCCATGCACGGCGTCCACGCCCCAAATCACCGGGACGGGCGTCGCCATGTCGGTCGACATAGAGGCCTCGTAGAAGCGGCTCGCGAGCGCGGCCCATTCTTCCGGCGAAGCGTGCTTGTTGTTGTTTGGCCAGGCGCCGCCGCCGTTCAGGATCGACCCGATATAGTAACGCCGCACATCATCGGGCTGGATCGAGCGAATCTCGGCCTGGGTCATCTGGCCGATCTTCTGCTCAAGCGTCATGCCCGCGAGTATTTCCGATACGCGCGCTTCGATCGCCGCATCGCGCGCATGCCGCACGACCGGCGCCGGCCATGCCGCGATTCGCTCTGAAACCGGCGCGGCGCTTTGGCAACCGCCGAGCGCCAGCACCGAAGCCAGTAGGCCGCCAACAAGCGCAACCACCCTGTCATGTCCGCGCGCCGCCAAACGCATCATTGCATCCTCCAAGAAAGAACGCCGGCGCAACCGCACTCGCTGCAGTCGCGCCGGCGCCTGACCCTCGCTCGACGGTGAAGTTCACCATCGGCTTCGCGCTTAGAACCGGTAATTCAGCCCGAGCAGGAACTGACGACCGTACTCCTCGTAAACTTCCGGAAGCGAGCTTCCGTCCGCCGAATGCACGCCGCCGGCGTCGAGGCCGAGACGGGTCTGGTACGGGGAGTTCGTCAGGTTATTGACCTGCAGAAGGATGCCGAGCCCTTCCAGCGCGGTGCCGTCCTGGAAGGTGTAGCCGATCTGCGCATCGACCTGCTCGTCTTCCATGATCTCCGTGTAGCCGCGGTTAGCGAACAGCTGGACCACATCGCCCTTGAATGGCGAGCGATAGCGGTAGCTGGCGCGCGCTTGGAAGCCACCGCGCTCAAAGTACCCGGTGATGCTGTACACTTGCGCGGACAGACCCGGAATGCGCGCCTCTTGCCGCGTCGTGCATGTCGGGTTGAGGCAGTTACCGGCGTTCAAGTCGGAATTTGATTCCGAATAACTGCCGATAAGGCCAAGGCCTTCCAGCGAGTCGTGCAGGAGCCCGAAGTTGAAGGCGCCGCTGATTTCCACGCCCCGGATCAACCCGCCGCTGCCGTTCGCGGGCGATGTCAGCGTTCCCATCGGATCAACGATCACACCTGCCGGAATGGTGAGCGTGCTCGGGATCGGCATGCCGCTGAAATCGAACGGCACTGTCTGCTGATAGATGTAGCTGTCCAGGTTCTTGTAGAAGAACGCAACGCTGAAATAGCTCGTGGCGTCGATGTACCATTCATACGACAAGTCGTAAGCCGCCGCGCGCCAAGGCTCCAAGTTCGGATTGCCGCCCGACGCGCTCCAGGGGTGAATCGTCGTTCCCGGGACCGGCGGACTGGATGGATCATACGCGAAGCCAGCGGACATGTTCGCGCGCATTTCGTCCACGCGCGGGCGCGCCATCGTGTAGGCAGCAGCGAAACGCAGCCTGTGGCCACCGCCCAATTCGCGGATGATATTCATGGACGGGAGGATATCGAGGTAGTCGGTTCCCGCCGAGAACGGTACCGGCACGATCTGGGTGCCCGGCAGGGTGAAGTCGTCCTGCAGCGCGGTACCGTTAGACGTCTGCTCTTGGGCCACGAACTGGATGCCCACGTTGCCGTGCCACGGCCCGCCTTCAAACGAAGCGCGCCCGTACAGCGTGGTGATGTTTTCTTCCAGGTCCCAGCTCTTATTGTAATAGCTCGCGTCGCGGATCGGGCTCCGCGTGTAGTACACACCGAGCGCTGACGGCAGATCGACGCTCAGCACTTCGCCGAAGCCGACGAAGTCAAGCGACGTGGACGGCACGAGATACTGGGACGCCACGAGGGTCTGCGGCCGGCCCACGCCGTTCAGATTGAGATCGTACTCGTCGACCGTCTTCGACTTGTCACGCATCGTATAGTTCAGGCCGATGTCGATCTGATTGAAGATCGGCGTATCGAGATCAAAGCGCGCCGCCACGTTGAGCGCCGTGATTTCCTCTTCGACGTGCGGGAAACGGATAGTGCCGTCATGGCCCCAGCCGCCCCACGGCGCCCGATCACCGAGCGACACTTGCGTGGCATCGGCATAGTTCAGACCGAAGCCGCTATAGGTCGGATACCCGTCGAGCGGAATTTCGAAATCGTAGGAATCAAGCGTCCGGGTGCCCAGCGGGCCCACGCCGTAACCCGCGTATGTTTCCAACACCTGCTCATCACGCACGTTACGCGAGTAGGAGAGGTCGCCGCTGATCTGGATGGCGTCTGTCACCTGATACTCGGTGTTCAGCCCGGCGGCGAAGAGTTCGTCGTCACGGGTATTCCAGTCGTTACGGATGATCGGGACCGCGTTGTTGAAGTGACCCGACGTGCCGAACGTGCTTCCGCCAAGCGGGGTCGTCTGCACGTTCGTGAACGTCGCACCGTCGGCCCAACCGTTCGAGAACCATTGCGCGCCGCGCATGATTTCGTCCTGCGAGAACGTCGAGTAGTACAGGTCAAGCGTGTTATGCCACTGCGCGTTCGGCTCCCACTCGATGATCGCGATCGCCGCATCCCGAATGTTTTCGCGCGAGTAGGCGAACGCCTCCTGCCCGTTCAACTGAAGCGCTGAATCGGCGCTATCCGGCGTAACAGCGAAGCCAAACGCCTCGTAGCTGTAAGCCTTGAAGTGCTGGTTTTGCGTCGGCGAATCCAAGTGCGCGAAGCCGACCGCGACGCCGATCGTGTCATTGGCGAATTGGTCGATGTAGCTCAACGAGATACGGTTGCCGTAGCGGTCCACTTCATCGTTCAGCTGCGGGCCGTCCGTGAACTCGGCGCGCACGTTCACCGCCGCGGCGCGCTCGCCGAAGGTCAGCGGACGAACCGTGCGCAGGTCGGCCGTTCCCGACAGGCCGAACCCGGAAATCGTCGCGTCCGGCGTCTTGTAGACGACAACGCTGGAGAGCAACTCCGACGGGTATTGGTCGAACTCGACCGCGCGGTTGTCACCCGAACTCGCCTGTTGGCGACCGTTCAGCAGCGTCGTGGTGAAGTCCGGAGCGAGACCCCGGATCGAAATCACCTGGGCCCGACCGTTGACGCGTTGCCCAGCAAGACCTGGCAGGCGCGCCAAGGATTCGGCGATCGACACGTCGGGGAGTTTGCCGATGTCCTCGGCGGAGACAACTTCAACTAAGCTCGAGGCGTCGCGGCGGGCCGAAATGGAGTCCTGCAGACCCCGGCGCAAGCCGACGATGACGATATCTTCTTCTTCCGTGGCTTGGGTCTCATCCGCAGCAGGGTCGGCATTTTGAGCCATCGCCGGCGCCGGCAGCGCTGCCATCAGCGCCAGCACAGATACCGCACCCGCCCAATGCGAAAAGTGACGACGCGCTTCACGCTCTTGAGATTCCGCCATATTTTCCTCCCCGCCGCTCAAATGGCCCGAAGCCTCGGCAATCAGCCCCTCACCCCCTTGTCAGAGAGGGCCGGTAGCTTTCTATTTGCCACCCTTGAACGAATTGACTGCGCTGTCAATTGAAAGTCCTTCCGCGCCTTCATGTTCTCAAATCTGTGACAAGAATGCATCGCCGGTCCGCCCCGGCCACCTGCCCGACGCCTCCCAGCCCCTAGCCAAGCCTCCCGAGCACGCGCGTATTTGACCGATGTTGACGTTTTGTGATCGTTCGCTGACCCCTGCGAGCGTAGCTCAGCGCACTTCCCATATGGACGCGACTTCGACAGGAATGTTGAACGGCAAGGTGTTGGCGCCGACCGCGAAACGCGCGCCTAGTCCCGCGTCGCCGAACACTTCGGCAAACAGGTCGGATGCGCCGTTCGCCACGCGCGGCTGCTCATGGAAATCGTCCGCGCTCGCGACGAACACGCCGACATGCACGCACTGAACCACGCGGTTGAGCGTTCCTCCGCATGCGGAGCGCAGCAGCGCAAGCACGTTAAGTCCCGCCGCGCGCGCCGCGGCATACCCTTGCTCGACGCTGAGATCGCTCCCCACCCGCCCGAACAGCGGCGGCTCGCCCGTGACGTTCGCCGGCCCAAGTCCCGCCAAATGCATCAAACTGCCGACGCGCCGAAACGCGACATAGCTTGCGACCGGGCGTGGCGGCTCGGGCAAGCTCAGACCTAGCTCCGACAGGCGTCGATCAGGCGCCGCGCGGCGGACATGTTGCGCCGAGACGTCAGTGGCGGCCAGCACCGCCAACAAGGAGGACGCAACGGCTCGACGCGACAGCGCGCTCATGACGCCTGCCTGCCGTTCCACACCGCCTCAAAGACGCGCAGGAAGTTCCCGCCGAGGAATCCGATCGTGTTCGCCTCGCCGTAACCACGCCGCAGCAGCTCGGCCACCAGATACGGCATCTGACGATAGTTGGTGAACACAGGCCGGAAGTTCGCGTCGATATCGGTGCCCAGACTGACATGCTCGGGGCCCAAAACGTTGGCGAGATCCATGATGCGATCGACGAACTCCGCCATCGACGAGATGCCTATGCCTGCTGGCCAAGCGCCGATCACGCCGCCGCGTCGGCAAACCTCCGTCGCCAGTTCCGTGCTGATGAAACGCGCGTTCGTCGCGCCATGCCCTTGCAGATGCGTGTGCGACAGCATCGTTGGCCGTGAACACACATTGAGGGCGGCCGCGACGGTCGACTCCGAGGCGTGCGCGAGATCAACCACCATGCCCAGCCTATCCATTTCGCGGATCACGTCCGCTCCAAACGGCGTCAATCCGCCGCTTACGGCTGGCGCGGTCTGATTGTCCCCAAGCTCATTCGGACGATAGTGGATCAAAGTGATCGAACGCACGCCGTCCGCAAAGGCGCGGTTTACGTTTTGCAGGTCACCGACCAGGAAGTCCGCGCCCTCCACCGTGAGCAGAGCGGCCACCTGTCGGCGCGCCAAGGCGCGGCGAAAATCAGCAGGCTCGCGTACAATGAGCGCGCCCTCTTGTTGAAGCACGGCATGCAGATTGGCCACTTGTCGTTCATAGCTCGCCCGCGCCTCGCCGGCGTGGAACTCGCGTCCGACGGCAGGCCAACCGTTAGCGAAGTCGATCACTTGGAAGTCCGCGACCAGCGCAAAACTTCCCCCGCTTACGAACCCCGCACGCATGTCCGCCAGCACCCGCGGCTCGAACGCGCCGCCTGCGGCGAGCGCCGCGATGCTAGGGGGCAAATCAACAGCCTCACGTACAAACGTGCGCCCGGGGTGGGCATGAACATCAATCGCGGGATGCGCCCTGAGCAGCGCCTGCGCGCGACGAAGATCCGCGGCGACGGGCGAGAAACCAAGGATGGCCGCATCCTGCTCCGAGAGCGTAAAGTCAGCCCCGACACACCCCGCGGCGACCACGCTCGCGGCCCCCAAAAGCCAATCCCTGCGCCTCATCCTGCCCTCCTAGTCACAGACGTTACTATTTGTTAAACGGATGGCCCGCAAGATCGAGGCTCAGATCGTTTTATGCGCAGTCAATCCCGAGCATCCGCCAAGAGTTCACACCGCGCGGCGCCGGCGGCGGCACCTGCGCCCCTTCTACGACTCGACGACTACCTCCCGTATCACCTGACGGTGACGGCGAACGCTGTCTCCAACTTGATCGGCGCGGCCTATCGGGCGCGCTTTGGCCTTTCGGTGTGGCAATGGCGCGTGCTCTGTACGCTGGGCGCGGAGGGGCCAAAGACCGCACAGAATGTCGTTGAGCTGTCGGCGATGGATAAGATGACGGTCAGCCGCGCAATTCAGGGACTGCGGCGGCGCGGCTTGGTTAGCCGCACCAAATCAAAGGCCGACGCGCGATCCTACCTCCTGACTCTGACCAGCCATGGCGTGTCCACCTACAATGAGATTGTCCCGCTCGCGCTTGCCTTCCAGGAGGCGGTACTGGGCGATCTTGCCCCCCACCAGCGAGATCTGCTGCTTTCGGCGTTGCGCGCCGTCCGCGAAAAAGCCCAGGCGCTCGCGCCTAGGGATTGAGCAACAATCTAGTTGCATTTGTTACTTTGTTGCCTCAATCTCAGTCACGACCATTGCTGATCGTTTTTGATCGATTGTGGACAATGCGATCAATGCGACGCAGTATGCGCAATGTAAGGCGTGGAAACGCCAAGGGGAGGAAACCGATGTTTGGATCACGGAAAGGACTCGGAGCGCGGCTACTCGGCGCAACAGCGCTTGCGACGCTCGCCAGCATTTCCGTCGCGCCTGCTTTTGCCCAAGAAGGCGCGGAAGCTCAGGAGGAAATCGTCGTCACCGCACGCCGGCGCGAGGAATCGCTGCAGTCGGTCCCGCTTTCGATCAACGCCTTCACCGCTGAGACGCTTGAGAACGCAGGTGTTCAGAACGTTGAAGATATCGCGACGATGACGCCCGGCTTCACCTTCGCGCCGTTGTTTGGAGGCGGCGCGTCGCTACCCGTCATTCGCGGTCAATCGACAACCATCGGCGAGCCGAACGTCGGGTTCTTCGTTGACGGCGTTTATCAATCGTCGCGCGCCACCATGGATGCAATGTTGGGCGACGACATCGCACGGATTGAAGTCGTCAAGGGCCCGCAAAGCGCGCTTTACGGGCGCAACACTTTCGGCGGCGCCGTGAACATCATCACATCCGCGCCTTCGAACGACCTTGAAGGGCGCTTGGAAGCGAGTTACGGCGAGTTCGATACGATCGGTCTGCGTGGATCGCTCAGCGGCCCGGTCGCGGAAGACAGCCTGTATTTCCGCGTCGGGGGCACGTACAATTCAAGCGACGGGTATTTCACCAACAGCCTCACGGGCGGCGCTCTCGACGCGCGTGAAACGATGGTGCTGTCCGGCATGCTCGAAGCGCGCCCGACCAACCAGTGGACCTTCCGCCTGCGCGCCGCGTATCAAAACACTGAGGATGGCGACGATCCCCTGCGTTTCGCCGTCAACAACTCCTTCCCGACTCCGCTCCAGGGGCCGCCGACGCCGGCTGGCAATCAGATGTATACGGGCGAAGTTCAGGGATCGAGCACATTCGCCGTTACCCCCGGGCACAACAACACCGAGCTGGGCAGCTATTCGCTCAGCGCGGAGTGGCAAGGCGACTCGTTGTCTTTCACCTCGATTACAGGCTTCAACGACCTTGGCCTCGATCTCGCGGTGGATGGCGACTACAGCGCCGCGCGCGCCAACTACCAGACAACGCTGACCGACCAGTACGACATCAGCCAAGAGTTCCGTCTGGCGTCGTCTGGAGACAGCCGCCTTTCCTGGCTCGCTGGCGTCTATTACTACAAGCTCTCCGCCGACACGCTCGTCAACAATGCATACGGAGCGGATGCTCTCTCCATCATAACAACCACCGGCGCGGCGGGCTTTGGCGCTTGGCGCCGGCTCATCGGTGGAGGCACGAGCGACCTGCACGAGGAAACCGAGAGTTTCGCTGCGTTCGGCCAGCTTGGATACGACATCACCGACCGCCTGTCGGTGTCGGTCGAGGGGCGCTGGACCACCGAAACCAAGCGCGCCGATCAGATCGCCGTGAGCGGCCTCCTGAACCCATCCGGTCCGGTGACAAGCGTCTTCGACGCCGAGAGCGAGTTCGATAGTTTCGTCCCGCGCGTCAGCATCGAATATCAAGCCACCGACGACATTCTCTTTTACGCGACGGCGGCGCAGGCGGAGAAAGCAGGCGGATTCAACACCAACATCGTCGCCGGCTCGCCGATCCCGAGCGAACGTTTCTATGATCCGGAAACGGCCTGGAACTACGAGATCGGCGCGAAAACCTCCTGGTATGACGGCCGCCTCGTTCTCAACGGCGCGCTCTATCAGATTGACTGGTCCGACCAGATCGTCCGAGCGATCGGCGCATCCGGCGCACTGCTCAACGTGAACGCCGGCGCGACATCGGTGCGCGGCGCCGAACTCGAAATGCGGGCGCGTCCAATGGACGGGCTCGAGATCAATGCGGGCGTCGCCTACACGGACTCGCAATATGATGAGTACACGTTCGCCATACTCGGCCTGATCGGCATGAACCCCGACCTGACCGGTACGCGGCTCCAATACGTCTCCGAGTGGCAAGCGAATACGTCGGTCCAATATATCGCGCCGATCGCCGCCAACCTGGATTGGCTCACGCGCCTCGACGTGAGCTACCAGTCCGATCAAAGCATCGTCCAACCGGCAGCCGCCTATGTCGGCGACGCGACGATCGTAAACCTGCGGACGGGACTGGATTTTGACAACGTCTCTTTCCGAATCTTCGCGAACAACCTGACCGAAGAAGACTCCGCCGTCACAGGCGCGTTCCTGCCGGACCCTGGCGCGCAGTACGATTACGTTCGTGGCCAGCTGGGCATCGGCGGCGCGCCGCTGGTGGGACGTCAGCTCTTCGGCGGCCTCGTCACAACTCGGACGCCGCGTGTCATCGGCGCCAGCGTGAACCTGCGCTTCTGATCCTCACATCAGTTGCGTCCTCCCCTGAGCGCGACGGAGCCTTCACGCTCCTCGCGCTCTTTCTTTTTGGAGCACCCTCGTGTCTTCACTATCCTCCTCGCCGCTCCGCCCGGTCTCCGAACAAGAACAGCAAGCCTACCAACGCGATGGCGCGGTGGTGCTGCGCGGTCTGATCGCGCCTGAATGGATCGACCGCATGCGTGCGGCGGTGGAGCGCGCGCTGCAACGCCCGGGCGTTGGGGCGGTCGAGTACGCGGAGGGAAAGGGCCGCTTTCTTGGCGACTTCCTTCTGTGGATGCGCGATCACGATTTTGACGACTTCGCGCGTCGGTCGCCACTGCCGGAGATCGCGAGCGCCTTGCTCGGCGGTTCGCAGGTCCGCCTGTTCTATGATCAGTTGCTCGTCAAAGAGCCGAACACCCAGGAAGAAACGCCTTGGCACCAGGACTTGCCGTATTGGCCGGTCCACGGCAACGACATCCTCTCGCTTTGGGTTCCCTTTGATCGCGTGACCGCGGAAAGCGGCGCCATGCGCTATGTTAAAGGCTCGCACGCAGCGGGCGCTCTTTATCAGCCGACGCCGTTCGGGAGGAACTCGGGGTTCGCGAGCGTGTTGGCGGCGGCGGACCTGCCGCCGTTTCCGGACACCTCCGCGTTCTTGCGCGACGCCAACATTCTCGTGTGCGAGATGGCGCCGGGCGACGTCATCGCCCACCATCCGCTCGTGTTTCATTGGTCGCCCGGGAACCTCGATCCGGACCACCGACGGCGCGCGCTTGCTCTACGCTACCTTGGCGACGACGCGATCTTCGATGAGAGCGCCGCAAACTTCCTGGCCCACCCCAATCTTGCCAAGCAGTTGCGGGAGCCATTACAGTTCAAGACCGGAGACCGGCCTGGCGGCGCGAACTTCCCGATAGTCTGGCCGCGCGCGGAGACGAACTGAAATCATGATCACCTCGATCGCCGACCTGCGCGAAGCCGCTCGGCGGCGGCTGCCGCGCATGGTGTTCGACTACATCGACGGCGGCGCGGACGATGAGATCACACTGCGCCAAAACGCCGAACGATTTCGAACGCTGGCGCTCAAATGGAACGTCCTCGTCGATGTTCAGCGGATCGAAACCGAGACGACGGTTTTTGGACAGACCGTAGCGGCGCCGATCATCATCGCGCCCACCGCTTCGTCACGCCTGTTCAATCCGCGCGCTGGAGAGCCAGCCGTCGCGCGCGCCGCGCACAAGCATGGCGTAATCTACTCCGCGTCGACGCTCGCCTCGACATCGATCGAGAGTCTGGCGCGCGAAACGCCTGGCCCGAAATTGTTCCAGATCTACATGTGGAAGGATCGCGGGCTTGTGCGCGAGATCATGCAGCGCGCGCGTGCAGCCGGCTATACGGGCATAATCCTGACGGTTGATACGCCCGTTGCAGGCAATCGCGAGCGCGATCCCCGCAACCGCTTTTCAATTCCACCCAAGGTCAACCTCAGCACCGCGACGCAGGCCCTCGGCCGCCCGGGGTACATGCTGGATCTCGCGACCACCCCGCCCGTTCGTGCAGCCAACTTTTCGCATTTGCCCGGCGCCGTCGGCAGCATCGTTGACTTCATCGACCAGCAATTCGACCGCACCGTCACATGGCGCGACGCGGCTTGGATGCGCGAGCAATGGCAAGGCCAGTTCGCGATCAAGGGCGTGGGCGCGCCGGAAGACGCCGAACAATGCATCGCCGCAGGCGCCGACGTCATTTGGGTTTCCAATCACGGTGGACGACAACTCGACACCGCCGCCGCCACCATCGATCTGCTGTCTCCAATCGTCGAGCGCGTTGCGGGTCGAGCGGAGGTCGTGCTCGATGGCGGGATACGGCGCGGCGGCGATATCGCCAAGGCGTTGGCGCTCGGCGCCAAAGCCGTCGCAATCGGCAGACCGTACCTTTGGGGGTTGGCCGCTTTTGGCGAGCGCGGGGTCGATCGCGCCCTCGACATTCTAACGACCGAACTGCGCCGCACCATGGCTTTGCTCGGCAGGCCGCGCCTCTCCGACCTTATGCCCGACGTGTTCGCGCGCTGATTTGCGCGCGCCATGCCGACCGATACTCTGCGATGTCGTGGTCGAGCGGCGCGACGCGCTTTAAGACGCCGGCGCCGCCGCGCGCGGGACAAATCAGGCGTAGCGCGCCCAAGGAGACATCGCTTTCATCAGCGCTCACGTAGATGCTGTCGCGCGGCCGCAGCGCCGCCAGCGCGCGCGTGAACAGTTCGCAGTTCGCGAACCTGCCTTCAACCAACACCGTGCCGGTCGATTCGATGCGGCCCAGCCCAACGTCTGTCATCAGCGCCAAATACAAAGCAATCGCGGCGTCACGCTCAGTCCGATCAGGCGGTTCGTCCCGCCATGCTCCCGCCGCGTCGGGGAAAAAGCCTGCGCCCTCCACCATGCTGGGCAACGCCATGGCGCCCATCGCCATCACACGCGCGGAAGCCGCCACGAGAGCCTGCTGACGTCCAGCGTCATCCAGCCGCGCGCCTCCCAACAATTCCGCTTCGCGCCCCCCCATGAACAATGCTGTCGGCACGGGGTTTTCTTCGACATCGACGTTGAACAGGCACCCGCTGTTCTCCAACAGCTTCGGCGCCCCCGCTTCCGAGGCCGGCGCCCGCATCGACACAAACCACGTTCCGGTCGAAGTCAGAGTGGCGTCGGTGTTCGCGAACTCCGGGTGGGCGCGCGCGCTGCAAAGCGCTGCGTTTGAGTCGTGAACACCAGCGTGAACCATCACATCCTGCCCGAGGCCGGTACGCGCGCGCCATTTCTCCGTAAGCGGCCCGAGCCTCTCGTGCGCGCGTCGACGCGGCGCCAAGCGCTGCGCCCATCCGCGACGCCGCGCCATAGCGGACGGCGCCCGCTGTTCCGGCGCCCACAGATCGGTGTGCGCGCCCAAACTGGAGACCTCGCTTACGGCGACGCCCGTGAGCCGCCACGCCCAGTATTGCGCCCAAGGCAATATCTGAGCATCGCCATGCAGCGCCTCCGGATAAAAATGCTCAATGCAATGCAGCTGCTGACCGAGATTGAGCGCCATGCCCATGGCTGGAGAGCCAGTCTCCGAAAACGCGCTCCGCTGCGCGCGGTAGGTTGCACGCAACTCTGGCGGCGGATCGAATTCGTAGTCCATGACCGGCGCCGCGAGCCCGCCGTCTCGTATGATTGCTACGGCCGCGCCATGCGCGACGGGCACGATGGCGCCAATGTCGCCAATCGATCCAAACCCCTTGAGAGTCTCGGTGAGCCAATCCTCAATGCCGGCTACATCAAGAGTGGAGTAGTGCGGTCCCGCTACGCGCGCGTTGGCGCGGCTTTCGCGGCGAACTAGGTCGCCGCCACGCGACCACAACGAAAGCTTGGCGTGGGTTTTGCCAATGTCGAGCACAACGACGAGCCGCTCAGGCATTACCCGCTCCATATGTGACGACGGTGGACAATAAGCCGTCGCCTGCTAGTATCGATCACATTCGCGCATTCGACGTCAAGTTCAGTCAAGAAAGCAACTCATGACCACGTTGCCGCTCCCGCAAGAGGCCGTCGATAGTCACAACGCGCGCCACGCAGCAGCGCTCGACGAAGACTACCACGCCTTGTCGCGAACGCTCGGACGCCGCGGCATCGACATCGACGCGATCAAGACCAAGGTGTCTGGCTTCACCATCGCCACGCCAAGCTGGGCGACAGGTCGCGGCGGCACGCGATTCGCGAAATTCGCCATTGCCGGCGAACCAACCAACATCCACGAGAAGCTCGAGGACTGCGCCGTCGTGCAGCAACTCAGCCGGGCGACGCCACGCGTTTCCCTGCATTTTCCCTGGGACCGGGCTGACGATTACCGCGCGCTGCGGCAGGAGGCCGATGCGCTCGGCTTGGGGTTTGACGCGGTCAACTCAAACACTTTCCAAGACCAAGCCGATCAACCCCATTCCTATCGCAATGGCAGCCTCACCGCATCAGACGCGGCTGTGCGTGAGCAAGCCATCGCTCACAACATCGACTGCATCGAGATCGGCAAGACATTGGGGTCGAATGCGATCACTGTTTGGATCGGCGACGGTTCGAATTTTCCCGGCCAACAGGACTTCAACCGCGCCTTCGACCGTTATGTGGAGTCAGCAAAGTCTGTTTATGACGCCTTGCCGGCGACTTGGCGCATGCTGCTTGAGCACAAGTTGTTCGAGCCGGCCTTCTACTCAACCGTGATCGCTGATTGGGGCAGTTCGCTGATGGCGGCGCAGGAACTTGGCCCGAAATGCCAATGCCTGGTCGACCTCGGTCACCATGCGCCGAACGTCAACATCGAGCAGATCGTCGCCCGGCTGCACCGCGCGGGCAAGCTCGGCGGTTTCCATTTCAACGACAGCAAATATGGCGACGACGATCTGGACTCCGGCTCCATCAATCCGCACCAGCTTTTCTTAGTCTTCAACGAACTGGCCGAGGCGCAGGCGCGGAACCCCGCGACCTTTGATCCGGCTTACATGATCGACCAGTCGCACAACGTCACCGATCCAATCGAAAGCCTCCTCTCTTCCACCGAAGCAATCGTCGCGGCTTACGCCAAGGCGGCATTGGTCGACCGCGACGCGCTCCACGACGCGCAAGAACGCAATGACGCGATGATGGCGTTCCAAACGCTGCGCACCGCCTACAAGGTCGACGTGTCGCCAATCCTTGCCGCGGCCCGCGCGGAAAAAGGCGGCGCGATCGACCCCCTCGGCATGTACCGGCAAAGCCATTGGCGCGAGCGCAAGGCTCAGGAGCGAAAGCCCGTCGGGCTTGGCGCCGGCATCGTTTGAAATCAGCGGCGCGCCGCGTCTGCGGCGCGCCGATATTTCTCCGCTTCCCAGTCGATCAGCTCGCGAGCCTGCGCAGGCGTGAGCCCCAGGACCCGCGCCCCATTGGGCAGGCGCGCCGCCACCTCAGCAAGCGCCGCGCACTGCGCTCTTTGCCCTTCCGAGAGAGACACGCGTCGCATCGCGCCGCGCCCTGGCGCGTAAACGAGCGCAGGCTCTATGCCCGTTTCACGACACACACGATCCGCCGCCTCGTCGGCGCTTTCACCGTCTGCCATGAGGCATGGCGCGCCGCCCAGAAAAACAACCTGATCTGGCGTGAGAGGCGCCGCAGTCACCGCAAGGCACAGACCAGCGTCACACGCGATGGGCGCATGGCGCGCATCCCACTCAAATGCGCGGCGTTCAAGCTCGGGCAGCCCTTCGCGCGCATGCGAAAAGCGCCGCACTGGAAATGTCAGCGCGGACTCGACCGCCCGCAGCAGCGCGTACACCTGGGCTATCTCATCGGCGCCGACGACAATCCCATGATTTTGCAGGAGCAGCACCTCCGCCGTCCCGTCTCGCGCATTCATGCGCGCGATTTCGGCCGCGAGAGGCAGACCCGGCTTGATGTAAGGGACGTAGCGACTGCGCACGCCGAGCCCCGCCATCGCCGCGGTAAAACGCGCCTCTCCATCACCGAGCACCGCGCACACCGTACTGTTAATCGCATGGGCGTGGATCACTGCTCTGTGAGGTATGATCGCGTGAACCACCGCTTCGACAGACGGCCTCAAGCCGTTCGCGGCGGCGGGCGCTGAAATGACGCGGAGCGCGCCCTCATCGCCGTTCCGCGCCACTTCGACAAGCTCATCAAGCGGCACAGCGACAAAGGTGGGCTGCGTTTCCGCGTCGCGCATCCAGGCGCCAGAGGCTTTGATCCAAAGCTCACCCGCGATCTTAACGGATGTGTTGCCGCCCGCGCCTTGGGTCAACAAGGCGTCACGCCCGATCTCGGCGGTCACGCGCGCGAGGTCGCTTAGCACGCCTCACCTTCGTGCAGCGGCGCGGCGGCAACACAATATCTCGCACAGACAGACCAGCGCTGGTTTACCGCCGCGTTCACGCCGCCAGCGCCGCCTTCAGCGCAACCGCCGCGTGTTCAAGCGCCTCCCGACCCTTTGTCAATCCGGCGGAGAACTGCGTGAACCCGTGGATCACGCCCGGATACTCCCGCATCTCGGCGCTGACGCCGGCCCTCCGCAACGCCTCCGCCAATTCGATACTGTCATCGCGCAACGGGTCCATACCGGCCACCGTGAGATACGCGGGCGGCATTCCCTCCAGGTTCGCCAGGACGGGCGACGCGTACGGGTGCGATCGGTCCGCCGTCTCCCGGAGATAAAGATTCATGAAGAACGTGAGCGCCTCGCCGCCAAGGCCGTAGTCGCCTTTTCCGTACATTTCGTAGGATGGCGTGCCCGTCCGCATTGCGAACACGCCGTACAGAAGCAGCAGAAACGCCGGCACGGGTCCGCCAGCATCGCGCAGCGCGAGCGTCGCCCCCATGGCCAAATTCGCGCCCGCGGAAGCGCCGCCGGCGGCTATCCTCTGCTCTGAAACATCGAGCTCACGCGCATGCCTCCGCGCCCAACGTATGGCGTTCGCGCAATCCTGCACCGGCTCTGGAAACTTCGTCTCAGGCGCCAATCTGTAGTCGACCGACAACACTTTGACGCCAGATTTTCCGGCGACGATCCGACAAGCGCGCTCCTCGAAGTCCAGGTCGCCGATCACCCAGCCGCCGCCATGAAAGTGCACCAGCAGGCCGCCTTCGCGTTCCGCGCCGTCGGGGGTGTATAGGCGCGCACGAAGCGCTTGCGGAGCGACATCCAGGACGAGGTCTCGCACCTCACAACCTGACGGAAGATCTCGATTCCAGGCCGCGAAATCCGCCGATGCGCGTTCGCGCATAGCGGCGGGCGCGATCGCCGTCATGGGCGTTCGCTCCGCCATACGCTGGCGCATGGCGACAACGATCGGAAGCATCTCCGGATCGAGTTGCGCATCGATCGGATTGGGACCAGTCATCGCAAGGCGCCCTTACTGTTTAGCGAAGCCTATTTCCTGAATTGTCATTTGCAAGCACTTTCAGTCATACTCATTCAATAATGATCGTCCTGGGAGGGGACCTCGCGATGGCAAAGGAAGACCGACTTGAGCTCGGCGTCAAACTGGGGTGGGCGATCGGCGAACTCGCCATAGCGGCCTTTGTCGTCCTGCAAGTGGCGTTCATGCTCTTCTTCGCAACGGAAGCGCTTCATATTCCGCCCGCGATCGCCGGCATAGCGCTGTTGCTGCCTCGCTTGATCGACGCATTCGCTGACCCGCTTATGGGCGCGATCTCAGACCGCACGAAGTCCTCGCTCGGGCGCCGCCGACTTTATCTGCTCATCGGCGCGCCTCTTCTGGGTTTGACGTTTGGCGCCGTTTTTTTCGTTCCCGCCGAAGCGCCGCTCATGTTGAAGGTCGGACTGTTGATCGCATCGTTCATGGCGTCCAACGCCGCCGTGACCATCTACGAGGTTCCTTACTCCGCAATGGCGGCGGAAATGACCTCATCCTACAAGGAGCGCACCTCGCTTACCGGGTACAAGATGTTCGCGGCTCGCTTGGGCGGCGTCGTCTGCGCCTTCGGCGCTCCGGTGATCTTCGGATCTCAAGCGACGCTCGCCGATGGCTTCCGCCTTTTGGGCGCCAGCATCGGTGTTTTCATGATCGTGACGGGCCTATGGGCGTTCTTCGCAACCGCCCGCGCTCCTCGTATCGAGACGACGCCTGAACGTTTCAGCATTGCCGATGAGATTCGCGCGGTTGTCGAGAACCGCGCATTCACGACCCTTTGGATCGCTTTTCTGCTCCAGAACCTCGCCATTGGCGCGGCCGCCACGGCGCTCATTTATTTCGTGACGCAGGTCATGCGCGTGGCGCCGCAGAGCGCCGCGCTCTACATGTCGATCGGCGGCATTGTCGCTCTCGCCGCGACGCCTGTTTGGGTCGCTCTCGGCAGGACGATTGGCAAGCAACGCGGCTATTTCTCGGGTCTTGCTATCGCCGCCGCGATGACCATCCCCGCGTTGGTCATAGCGCCTAATCAAGCGCCTCTCTTGTTGGCTGCCTTGGTGATCGCCGGCCTGGGCGACGCAGCCACGCAATTGTTCCCAAATGCGATGGCGCCGGACACGGTCGAGGTCGATGAACTCAAGAGCGGGCTACGCCGCGAGGGCGCCATCTTCGGCGCCTGGGGCTTTTGCCGCAAGCTCGGCATGACGGGCGGCGCGTTTATCGTGAGCCTCGCGCTTGCGGCGGTGCATTTCGCTCCAGGTGCGGCGCCCAATCTGCAACCCGACAGCGCGATCACCGGCATTCGCTATATCTATGCGGCGATTCCGCTGGCTCTTTGGTTGGCCGCGCTCCTCGCCTTCACGCGGTATGACCTGACTGAAGCGCGGTTTGAAGCGCTTAAGGCGGAAATCCTGACGAAGAGGCAGCAAAAGCCCCGATAGCCGATGATCGCCACAGGAGCTGACTTTGCGCACGCAGAAGCTACCGCACTCCGAACTTGAGGTTTCATGCGTCGGATTTGGCCTTTCGGGACAGCCCTCCTGGACCCCGGGACCGATCACCAACGACGATATAGATCGCGTCAGCCGGCTGATGCAGTGCGCGCTCGAGGCCGGCGTCACGTTGTTTGACACCGCAAGTCCATATGGACTGGGGCGCTCCGAAACCGTGATGGGGCAGGTGTTTGAACGCGCGCCAAGCTTACGCGAACGCGCTATTGTCCAAACCAAGTGCGGTCAGATCATGACCGACGACGACGGCAACCTCGTCACTCCGCGCATTGACCTCAGCAAGCGGGAGATCATTTCCTCGGCGGAGCGTAGCCTCCGTCGCCTAAAGCGTGACCGCATCGACATTCTCCTGCTCCACCAACCGACGCCGTTGATGCGGCCAGAAGAAATTGTCGCGGCGTTCACCGCGCTGCACGAAAGCGGCAAGGTTCGTTATTTTGGCGTGAGCAGTTTCTCTCCAGAGCAGATCACCCTGATCCAGCGTTTGTTCGCGCGGCGTCTCGTCGTCAATCAGGTGCAGGTCAGCCTCTACCACCCACGCCGCATAATCGATGGCATGGGTGGGACGCTCTGCGTCCTTGAGCATCTCGATCTTGTTCATCAGCGTTTGTCCGGCGTCGCTACGCCAGCGGTCAAAGCACGGCATTGGGTTCCCGCCGGCGACAGCATTATAGACTATTGCCGAATTGAGGGCGTCCAAGTGCAGGCGTGGTCTCCGCTGCGTCACCGCTTGCCCGGCGCCTACCAGCCGCAAACCGACTTCACAACACTTGATGCAAGGTTGGCGAAGCTTGCGCGCGAGCTTGACGTCAGCGCCCACGCGATCGCGCTCGCGTGGCTGCTCAAGCACCCTGCCGCAATCGTGCCGATCATGTCGACTTCCAACCCCGAGCACATTTTCCAAAACGCCAAAGCCGCGGAAATCCAGCTTTCCGAAAGCGATTGGTACGCATTGTTGCGCGATGCAATTGAAGCGGTCGAAGCCCCCTCAGGCTGCTGACGCGCGATCCGCGCGCTTCTCACTCATCCGCGATCAGCACTTCGACGCCGGCCTTCTCAAGCATCGCTCGGCTCTTGGCGCCGATGCCGGCGTCAGTGACCACGATGTCGATTTCGCTCAACGGACAAAGCACAAGGCCCGTCTTGCGCTCAAATTTCGAACTATCCGCGAGGACGATGAGTTTTTCCGTGCGCGCGAGAAGCCGCCGCTCCGCCTGGATGAGGATCGAGTCCGCCTGCAACAGCCCGACCGGCGAAAGCGCCTGCGCGCCCATCAGCATCTTGGAGGCGAAGCACTCGGCGGTGCCATCCTCGTCATAGGGCGACAGAATGATGTTTTGCTCGCGGAAAACCTCGCCGCCCGGCACCAGCAATCGCGTACGCGGGAACGCCAGAAGCTGTTCGACGATCGGCAGCGAGTTGGTCAACACCTGCAGATCAAGGTCACCTAGAAACGGACACACCAGCGATGTGGTCGATCCTCCGTCGATGACGATCGTTTCGCCGGACTCAATGAGCTTCGCCGCCGCCTTCGCGATGGCGCGCTTCTGCGCCACGTTCATCTGCTTATTGCGCGCGAGCGGCGTGCCCGACAGGTGCGCGGTTTGCGCCTCCGGGCGCTCGACGCCGCCATGAACGCGCTTTAGCGCCCCGTCGTCGGCGAGTTTGCGCAAATCGCGCCGGATCGTCGCCTCCGATGCGCCGACCAAGCCTTGCAATTCCTGAACCGACGCAAACGGCGCCTCGGTGAGGCGTCCCAGGATCCGTCTTCTGCGTTCGCTCTGCCGCATCGTGTCCACCTGATCCATTCACCGCGCCGGGCGCATAGCCCTATTGTTCCTGCCTGGCGCCAATTGCGAGTCCCCTTCAAGAACATAGCCGCCGGGCGCGATCAACTCGCCGGATGTCGCCTCAGGCAGCGTCACCTCGACATCATAGCTTTCGCCGCTCTTTCTCAACGAAACCTCAACATCCCCGAGCCTCGTGGGCTGCACGCCCCGCGCGAACGTCAGCGACCCCAGATGGGGACGAACACTGACGCGATCAAACCCCGGCGAGGCGGGCGCAACGCCCAGTAGGTGTCGCACGAGCTGCCACGTCGGCGTCGCCGAGAAGCCATGCGCGAGGCTGGCATGAGGCTCGAACCCTTCCCACAAGGTCGTCGCCCCGCGCTCAACCATGCTGCCATAGCGCTCGCGCATCAGGTCCAGCGCCAAATCAAACCGCCCCGCCTTCGCCATGGCCGCATAGACGAAGTGGCTGAAGAAGGTATTGGCCAGGACGATGTCGGTAGCCTCGTCATAGTGTTCGCCCTCGACAATGATCGGCGGCGCTGGCGTAAGTTTGAGGCGCGCGCGATCCCCAATGGACTCCGCGACGCTTCGCGCGCGCGCTTCGTCCACGCCGCCCCAAAGGATCATGGCGGCGTTCGCATGCTGAGACGCCCGCGCCAACCTCTCTCCACTCGCGGGATCGACGCTGTCGACATAGAGTCCGCGCGCGGCGTCCCAATGCGTGGTGAGCGCTGCGCGAAGTCGTTCCGCGCGCGCGTGAAGACGCTCGCCCTCGGCGCTCCAGCCAAGCGCCTCAGCGAAGCGCGCCACGAGTTCAAAGGCGCCGGCAAGCTCGGCATTGAGCACGGTAGAATAGCCAGTCCGTCCAACGGCCGCCCAATCCTGGAAATGCCAGTACGGAAGGTCGGCGATGCGCCCGTCTTCGCCTTGCAGCGCTTCGAACCAAGCCAGCGCCTTCTGCATCGTCGGGAACAATTCGCGCGCGACTTCGGCGTCGCCGCTGTACTCGAAATGATCCCAAGCGTTGAATATCCACTGCAGCGTATAGTCGGGGATGAGCCATCCGAAGCGGCGATGATCACCCGGCGCGAACATCTCCAGGAGGCCGTCGGGTCGTTGGCTTTCCGCCGCGGACCGCAGGAAATGCCGGTTCAGCGCGTGAATGCCAGGGCCAAACGCCGCTTCACCCACCAGATGTTCAACGGTTGCGTCTCCAAGCCATTGCCGTTGCTCGCGCGATGGGCAGTCGATCCAGCCATCGTGCATGCAGAGCTCAAGCGTTTTTCGGCCGAGCTCCCAGAGCGTGTTAAGCAGCGGATCGGAGCACTCGAACGCGCCGCGCACCGATCCGGGATAGCGCGTGCTGACGACGCTCACGTTTTTGAGATGCAAACCGCCTGTCGCTTTGCGGACATGGACCTGCATCCAACGCACCGCGTCCCACTCGAACATCTCGAAGACCTGTGGTCCAGGTCTCGCGACAACACGACTGACGTGCGCGTCGAGGCCAAGAACCGGATGGCGCTGGATGCGTGCGTCCGCGGCGATGCCGCCTGCCTCGAACTCGCCGGGCAGACGCTCCGACACCACGATGTCAATCTCTTCGCCGCCGGCGGCTTCGAACTCGATGCGCGGACGCCCGGCGAGAATGTCGCCAAAGTCGAATAACAGCGCGCCGCTCGTGCCTTCCACCCAATAGCCGTCGCCGCGCCGCGCCGCTTGCGCGCGCGCCGCCGAGATGGGCGCCATCGGCTCTTCATAGGCCATGCGCTCAATCGGCAGGTCGGATGCTCCCACCTCCCTCGCCCACACGAGCCGCGTTGGCGGGTAGGTTTGTTCGAGCATCGGTGGCATCTGCGACGGCGCAAGAAGCGGGAAAGGGCGCGTTCGGGCGCCGCCAAAACGGCCTTCCGGGCCACCCCCGCCGGCGGTCAAGATCTGCGTACGCTCCCACGCGCTGTCGTCGAACGCGATGTCGGTCCATCCCTCGGGAAAGCGATTGACGTCGAACACCTCGACAAAACCAAGGCCTGAATTCACCTGCGGCGTTTCGCTTGTCCACGCGTCGCATGTCAGCGCGCGCCAGTCGGTATCGGTTTGGATGCGCAGGCCGCGCCCCACGCCATTCGCGCTCCCGTCAACCCAAAGCGCGCCGTCACCAAAGCTCGCCCGCCAGTGCCCATGGACGCTCTCGTAGAACGCGGTGTCGATGCCGTAGGTGTGGACCAAGACGGAGATGACGTTCGCGCCCTTCCGCAGTCTCACACCCGCGTATGTATCGAAGCGCTGCTTCAACGGCGAGCAGCGGACCGGACCGCGGCCACAGCGCTGGCCATTCACGAACAACTGATACTTGCCGTCGCAGGTGATATTGAGTTCGCACCGCTCGACGTCGAAGGGAATTTCCACGCGGCGTCGAAACAGAAACCATCGATTGAGACCATCGCTACGGGGCGGCGCCCCGCGGATGGCCGCGAAAAATCCATCGGGGTCGATCTTCTGCCGGACCGTCCAGATGAAAGGTGCGCGCTCCATGGCCAGATCGGGCCCTATCTCGTGAACGCGACCAGGTTGCCGCCGTCGACATTCAGAATGTTCCCCGTCGACTTCGACGAAGCGGCGCCGGCGAAAAAGGCGACCGCTTCAGCCACATCTTCAGGCAACACCGCCTGCTGCAACAAAGAGCGTTTGCGATAATAGTCTTCGAGCTGATCCTCGCCAATTCCGTACGCCGCGGCGCGCTCGGCGCGCCATGCGCCGCTCCATATTTGCGACCCGCGCAGCACCGCGTCCGGATTGACCGCGTTGACGCGAATGCCGTGGGGGGCGCCTTCAAGCGCGAGGCACCGCGCCAAGTGCAGCTCCGCCGCTTTGGCCGATGCATAGGCGGCCGCTCCCGGCGTCGCCGCCAAGGCGTTCTTCGACGCCACGAAAACGATCGAGCCGCCGCCTTGCGCCTTCATCAGCTTGAACGCCTCACGCGCGGCGAGAAAATACCCATCCCCAAGCACCGCGTAGGTTTCACGCCACTGTTCAAGCGTCGTCTCATCGATCGGCGAGGACGACGCCAACCCCGCGTTCGCCACCAGAATGTCAACGCCGCCGAACGCAAGCACGCACTCGCGGAATGCATCCAGCATGCTCTGTTCGTGGGTGACATCGGCGAGCGCGCCAGCCACTCTGTCCGCCCCAGCGCTCAAGGCCAGAGCGCCGGTCGCCTCCGCTAACGCCCCATCGGAGCGGTCGAGTAAGAACACACAAGCGCCGTCGTCGATGAGCCTGCGCGCGATTGCGCGGCCGATGCCGCCAGCGCCGCCGGTAATCACCGCGATCTTGCCCTGCAACGGCTTCGGCGCGGGCATGCGTTGAAGTTTCGCTTCTTCGAGCAGCCAATACTCGATGTCGAACGCTTCCTGGTCAGACAGGCCTTGATACCGCGACACCGCCTCGGCGCCGCGCATGACGTTAATAGCGTTTTGAAAGAACTCGCTCGCGATCCGCGCCGTCGTCTTGTCGCGAGCGAACGACACAAGCCCAACGCCTGGCAGCACGATCAGAACCGGGTCTGGATCGCGCATGCTTGGACTGTTGGCGCGCTTGCAGGATTGATAATAGCGCTCGTAGTCTTGACGATAATCCGCAAGCGCCTGCGCCATCTCCGCCGCGTCTGCTTGCGCCGACAGCACCAGTGGCCTGATCTTGGTGCGCAGAAAGTGGTCCGGGCAGGACGTTCCGATGTGCGCCAGGCGTGATAGATTCTCACCGCATACGAATTCGAGCACCTCCTGAGTGTCAACGTAGTGCGCCGCCTTCGAGGCGGAGAGCAGCGGCCTCAGTCTTGAAATGACGACGCTCGCTTGATGCGCGCGCGCGTCGCGCGGCAACGGGCTGACTTTCTGCCCCCCGAACGCTTTCCCCGCCTCCACACGAATATTGAGGAACTCCGCCGCCGTCCGGATCGTGTCGATCGTGGCGCCGTAACACTCAGCGGCGGTGTCGCCCCAGGTCACGAGCCCATGGTTTTGTAGGATCACACCTTTCCACTCGGGATGGGCAGCGACGGCCGCCTTCAATTGGCGCGCCAGTTCCCACCCCGGCCGCCGCCACGGGAGCCATCCGATACGGCCGCTAAACACATCCTTCGTCAAACGCTCCCCGTCGGCGGCGGCGGCAAGCGCCGTCACGGAGTCCGGATGGACATGGTCAATATGCGCGAATGGCAACAGCGCGTGCAAAGGCGTATCGATTGAAGCCGCCCGCGTGCTGAGATTGAAAGCGCAGTGGGGCAACAACGCCACCATCGCATCCTCACGCTCAGCGCCTTCATACAGTTGATCCGCCGCCATGAGCTTATCGAGGCTGAGAACAGCGAAACCGCCAGCTTCGATCGTGCCGAGATCTCCGCCCGATCCTTTAACCCACAAGACTCGCGTATCCGCTCCAGTCAGCGGGTCCTTCGCGCTAAGCTTCGCCGATGTGTTGCCGCCGCCATAATTCGTCACCGCGAGATCAGCGCCGAGCAACCGTGATCGATGGACGAGCACCTCGATTTCGGAAAGGGTTTCGACGAACATCGAATCCCATTTCATTTCGGGCGCGCGGAATCGGGCCGCTCTGTTGCCTAGTGCGCCACCGTCCATCAGGAGAAACTCCGAAGTCTGTGAGGACAGGATAACCTTCCGCTCAGTCATAGACAATCATGTTTGGAGCAATTACGATCTTTTTCGATCAAAGAGGTTTCATGCGGTTTTCGCCAGCGTTTCGCGCACTTTCGCTCTCTTTGGCGGTGGCCGGCTGCGCATCCGCCGCGCCGGTTTTCTCCAACCCCACGAGCGAGCCCCTCGGTCCCTATTCTCAGGTCGCTGAGGCAGGCGGGCTTGTGTTTGTTTCAGGCGTCATCGCGGTCGACCCAACGAGCGGACAATTCAGCGCGGCGAACATCCAGGATCAGAGCCGGCAGGCGCTCTCCAATCTTGACGCAATGCTCGTCTCCCAAGGCCTCTCGCGCGAGGATGTCGTCAAAACAACTGTGTTCCTGCGCGACCCCGCCGACATGCGCGGCATGAACGCCGTCTACGCGGAATTTTTCGGCGCCCATCGCCCTGCGCGTACGACAGTCCCCGGCGCGGACTGGGGAACGCCCAACATTCTCATCGAGATCGAAGCGATCGCCGTCCGGCGTTAACGCGCCACGTCTCGCTCAATCACACATAACGTTTAGGGCGCGCCGGTCACCCAGCGCGCCCTAGGGAGGAACTCCCCCAGCCCCTTAGGGAGCCACCATCAAACTACCACTCGGCGCGGAGTCCGATCGTGAAGTATCGCCCGTCGAGATCATACAAGCCCGGCACCGTTGGATAACCAACGCCCGCCAGAGTCGTCGGCAGCAGGGGCGGTTCCTGATCGAACAGGTTGTTGATGGTGCCGTAGACTTGCATGGTTCCGCCGCGCGTTTCGAAATCGTAGGCGGCATGGATGTTGGTATAGAACACCTCATCCAGCGTCGGATCGGCGAACACGCCGCCGCCGGACGGGCCGACTTTCAACATTGAGCCGATGTAGCGCTCCTGCAGCGTGAAGCTGAACGGACCTTGCGCATACGTCGCCGCGAGCTGACCGCGCCATTCGGGCATCCCCGGCGTTGAACGGTTCACGTATTGCGTGACCACGCTGCCCGACACGGAGTTCGCTTCGTCAATATAGCCCGCGAGCAAACGCAGCGAGAGATCGCCGCTTCCAACCGGCCGCGTGTAGGTAACATCGAAGTCGACGCCCGACCGGTTCTGGACGCTCGCATTGGTTTTGAGCAGGCTGACCGAAGTGATGTTGTCAGTGGAAGGATCACCCGATATCTGCGCGCAAGCGGTGGCGTCGCCATTGAAGCAATCCGTGAGCACCTGCGCCACCGTGCGGCCGGTCACGATGCCGTCGGTCAGTTCGATGTCATAATAGTCTATCGACGCGCTGAGACCCGGCAGGAAAGACGGCCGGAACACGGCCCCCACGGTCCATGTATCGCCGATCTCGGGCCGGAGATCGGGATTGCCGACGGTGATCGTCGGGATAGTCGGGATCTGATTGCCTGTGAAAGGATTGACAGTGAACGCCGCGAACCCCGTCGATGGGCTGGCGAACAGCTCGAACAGATTTGGCGCGCGAATGTCTCGCGAGCGCGACAAGCGGAAGCGGATGTCGGAAATCGGCTCATAGGTGAGGCCGAGCTTCCATGTGTTGACGCCGCCGCTGTTGCTGTAATCCGTATACCTGAGCGCCCCGTTGAATTCGAGGTCGGCGACGATCGGCGCGATCGTCTCGACATAGAATTCTTGCACGGTGTCGCTGACTTCTTCCTGCGCGCCGACATTGCCCTGGATCCAGCCGCCGTAGCGGCAGGACGTCACCGTCGGACACAGCGTGACGTTCATCGCCCTGCCGCGAATGGTGCCTGGCACGATCTGCGATGTCGCCACGTCATTCGAGGTTCCCGAAAGCTCGCGCGTGCGCCACTCGACGCCTGCCGCGACCGATACCGGACCAGCCGGGAGTTCGAACAACGTGCCCTGAGAATTGAATGCAAAAACCGTCTCGGCGCTTGTCGTTGTGTTTTCGTTGGTTCCCGTGATGTAGTCGAGCGCGGCCTGCGACGGCGCGCCAAAACCAAACAGGTTGATCGGTACGCACCCATCGTAAATGCTGCCAGGATTGGTCAGCGTGACGCGGCAGACCGTGGTTCCGCTTCCATTGTCCACAGCGTCGACAGCCGCGTGCAAACGCGCGACGTTGACAGCGTTGTGTTCGGCGCCCTCCTGCTCGGTTTGGCCATGACTGACATGGACGTCCCACGTCCAATCGCCAGCGAGTTGCCCCGCCAAACCCGCCGACACGTCATAGTAAGTCGTGTCGGTCGTGTTGTATGAGGCGCCGCCCTCGCGATTGGACCGCTGCATGAAGAAAGACGCGTAGCCGTTGCTGGTCATCGTGGCCTGCAAACCGGCCGGGATGAACGGATTGCCGCTGAAGATTTCGAGCAACGTGCCGCTATTAGCGCTGAACGCCGGCCATCCGTATTGGTTGCGCGCATTGTTGAGCGCGCCGGTCGCCTGAACATAGCCGCTCACGTTTGGCGCGAAATCGTAGTCCAGGCGCGCAAATACGCGGTTGGTTTCCGATTCACCCAACGGCTGCATGGCGCCGCTGGGCGAATAGCCGTCGCCACCAACGGCGTTTGGCGCGCCAGGCGGCAGCGCGGTTCCCAAATTCGCCGGCCCGTAGCCCCCTCCCGGCAAAAATTGCGTGCCAGCCAGCGGCGCCGATCCGAAATTGAACGGCAATCCATTGGAGCTGACGATCAGGCCGCCGGTGGTGCCGGTGTAAAAGCGGGTGTCGGCGACATTGTAATACGGTGACGCGAGCGTGCCCGAGCCTGCCAGCGCCCAAAGCTGCGCGCTTTGCGGGCGTTCGAGCAGATTTGCAACGCCATCGGCCTCGAAGTGCTCGAAGCTCAAAATCAAGTGTCCTCGCCCGTCGAGCAGAGACATGCCGCCCGCCACGCCCGCCTTGATCTGCTGATCGTCGCTGTATCTCGAAATGCCGTACTGCAGATTAGCGCGAAGGCCGCCGAATTCATCGTCGGTGATGTAGTTGACGACGCCCGCGACGGCGTCGGAGCCATACGCGGCCGATGCGCCGCCGGTCACGACATCAACGCGATCCAATAGAAGCTCTGGCAAGACATTCGCGTCGACCAAGCCGCTGGAGGTGGATGCGGCAATCCGATTGCCGTTCAAAAGCACGAGGGTCCGGTTCGGGCCTAACTGGCGCAATTCAAGGAAGGCGCCTGCTGCGGCGGTGCCTGCCGCGCAACAATAGTGGCGCCCCGCTTGGATCGACTGACCGCTCAGCGCTGGCAATTCTCTAAGCCCGTCAGCAATCGTCGATGGCGTAATCGCCAGCAATTGCTGCGCGTCAACGGCCGTGACCGGGGTAGGCGCCTGGTAGCCTGGATTCCTGATCCGCGAACCGGTGACGACGATCTCATCACCAGCCTCGCTCTCTGCTTCATTGGCGGTTTGCGCTGCTGCGGCGCCAGTAAACGCCGCCAGTTGCGCCACGCCCGCCATCAGCAGCACGCGGACATTCTGCGCCTGGGCTGATTTTTTCATTGCTTGGCCCTCCCTCGACCGATTCTCGTTTTTCGACCCGCAATTCCCCGCAAGGTCGCTCATTCTTTCTTAGCAAAACCCCTCACCGATTGTCAATTTCGCTCATGTTCGCTCATGTTGGCGTGAAGTGCAGTGCCAGCGACACGTATCCGCGCGGCCACTATCCGCCATTGGGATGCCTGCTGGGCGTTCCGCCGCCCAACGTCAGCCGCGATGCGCGGGCAGAACGCCGAAACGGCGTCGATACTCTTTGAAGGTCATGGCCGTGTGAGCGCGAAAAAGGCGGCGCAACGACACCTCGTCCGCGTACCCCACGCGCGCGGGGATGTGGCTGAGCGGCAAAGTCGTGGTTTCAAGCAGTGTCTTTACAGCCTCAGTCACAAGACGGTGACGGTACTCCAAAGGCGTCTCGCCGGTGACCGCTTTGAACCGCCGCAGCAACGTGCGCGCCGAAGCGCCGCACTCATGCGCCAGGGCCTCGAGATCGAACCCCTGGGCGAGCGTTCGCTGCAGCGCGAACTGCGCCCGTTCAACCAACGGATCGCTTTGACGGGCGCCCGCGCGCGCGCCCTCATAACGGCGCTGATCAGTGCGGTCGCCGTCTAGCGCCAGCAATTTCCGAAGCCGAAGCGCGGCGTCCACGCCGTTCGCCTCCTCCACCAACACGAGCGCCAAATCATAGGCGGCGCTCATGGCGCCGGTGGTAATAAACGGACCATCCTTCAGAACCATGTGTTCGCGCTCCACCCGCAGGTCGCCGCGCCAGCGCTGCAGTGCGTCCGCCATCGGCCAAGCGGTAGTCACGCGTCTCCCATCACACACGTTCGCCGCTGCGACCAAAAAGGCGCCCACGCAGATCGCGCCAATCCGCGCCCCGCCTCGTCGCGCGCGACCGATATGGATGCGCTCGTCGGCGAGCCGCTCGGTCCGTGCGATAATGTCGGCGCTTCCCGCCGCCATCATGCCGGGCACAATCAAGAGGTGGGGCTTTGAACTCGCGCGATCGGGCGTGAGCGCGATGCCGCCAGAGCGCACCAAACGCCCCCCGATCGAAACAAGGCGCACGTCAAAGCGCGATCGCGGACCCAACTGATTGGCCAGCGCCAGCGCATCGTGCACCGCGAAGGCTTCGCTGCCGAGACAATCGGCATAGAGGAGTATCTCGACACGCTGCGCACCCATGGCTGGCGATAATGCCCTATAATATGTCGTTCTCGCCATCGTTTTCGCCTAGCGCGCCGTGCCAAGATTTTGGCATGAACGCTGACACCCCCATCGATCCCCGCTCCGCCGCTATTTTCGCCACGCTCGCTGCCGCGCTCTGGGTCAAAGGGCTCATCGTCTCCTACGTCCAGGTGCGCGCGCGGGTCCGCGGTCGCGCCTTTGAACGCCCCGAGGACGCCGCGATGATGCGCCGTATGCCTGCGCCCGAGCCCGCTTTGGCGCTGCGTGCGGGCGATGCTTGGCGCAACGAAACCGAGAACGGCCCATTCTTCTTGGCCTTGGCGGCGGCCGCGGTTCTCGTCGGCGCGCCTCACCTTGTGTTGGGCGCGACAAGCATAGCGTTCGTGTTCGCGCGCGCTATCCACGCATGGGCTCAGATCGCCGCATTGCAGCCATTGCGCACGCTCGCCTGGATCGCAGGCGTGCTCGCGAGCTTAACTCTCGCGGGCGCGACGTTGGCGGCCGCGCGGAGTTCCTTCACATGAGCACCGTCGGAACAACGCGCTGGGGCGCCCAACGCGGCGGGAGACTGACCGCGATCGAACGGGCGGGGATGATCCTCGCGCTCGCCAGCCGGCGCCTTGCAGCGCGTTTCGCGCGTCGCGGCGATGTGGTCGTATCCTTTGCTGAAACAAGCATCGCGCTGCCCGACACCGCACTCACGCGCGACGCGCTTGCCCACTGCGAATCTGAGTGCGCTCCGGCGATCTTCAACCACTCTGTGCGTTGCTACGCTTGGGGTGTGCTGCTGGCTGAGGCCAAGACCCTTCGCTTCGATCGAGAGGCGCTCGCTGTGGCGGCGCTTCTGCATGACGTTGAACTCGGACGAACCGAGCGCCGTGATGGCTTTTCCTGCACTTGCTTCGCATGCGCTGGCGCCGAGGGCGCGCGGAAATTTCTGCGACGCCAAGCTGTCTCTGCGGACCAATGCGATCTGATCTGCGACGCCATCGCGCTTCATCTTAATCCGGCCGTGCCCCTAAGCGCAGGCGCGGAAGCGCATCTTCTGAATGCGGGCGCCGCGCTCGATGTGGTGGGCGCGGGTCTGACGGCGCTCCACCCCGACGATCGCGCCCGCGTTCTCGCCGCCTACCCGCGCAACGGGTTCAAGCGCACAATGCGGGCGGCAATGGAACGCGAGCGCGCCGCCGCTCCGGATACCCGGGCTGCATTGCTGATGAAACTCGGCTTCGCCGCCATGATCGAAAGCGCGCCATTCGACTCATAGAGCGAGAAAGCGCCCGACTAAGGCGTTCCAATATGCTGCGGGCGAGCCGAAACGACGCTCGACACATGCTCACGAAACGCCGGTCGTTCGCAGAGCCTCCGCCACCAGCTTTCAATGCCGGCGAACCTCGTAAGCCCCAATTCGATCGGGCAGCGCATCAAGCGGTGACCCCAGACGCCCATCGCGAGATCGGCGACGCTGAGCACGCTTCCTGTCAGGTATGGCGCTGACAGGAGCCGCGCCTCGAGGACGCCAAGGATCCCTGCTTCGCGGTCACACGCGAGACGTGCGCCTTCAAGGGAAGCCTCCGCTGAGCGATAGGCTGCGCGAATCCTTCCCACCGCCGAAGCGAATGCGTCCGCCCAATCCATCCACGCCTCCGCGTGGGCGCGCAGAACCAGATCGCGCGGATAAAGCTCCTCGCTTCCGTGCGCCGACGCGAGATAGCGAATGATGGCTTTCGACTCCCAAAGCGCCGCTCCTGAGGGCGCGATAAGGGTGGGAATGCGCCCGGGCGGATTCATCGCTCGGTAGCTTCCGTCATCAAGGCCGCCAAACGGCCCGCCCACATCGATGCGATCGTATGCGAGACCGAGTTCACCAAGCGTCCACATCACGCGATCGTCAGGTCTCGGCAAAACGGTCAAACCTCCGAGTCAAACGGAGATCAACGCGTTTCTGCGCGCTATTCCGATCAACAAATGCGCATCGCTCCTTATCGCGCCGCGCCGCGGACCTTGTCATCGCGGCGATGCATCATCAGCGATGATACATCGCCGCATCCAATGCGATTAATGTCGATATTATTGGGTTTTTCAGGGGCCATATGCGGCCCGTCACTCCCACTCGATTGTT
>ERZ761602.733-NODE-733-length-66611-cov-11.872378_pt1 | contig 66611 bp, 69 predicted proteins | sample MGYA00512165_ERZ761602 | MGnify/ENA primary metagenome ERZ761602 (study PRJEB28899, sample SAMN02445085) | bioreactor sludge metagenome | biome: EBPR sludge; isolation source: Thorneside wastewater treatment plant | place: Australia: Brisbane, Thorneside...
CTCAACAATCGGGCTATGAACAAAGCGATTTATTTATTCCGCAGATCTAAAGGAGTTTGAAATGAGATTGATCTTGCCAAACATGCATTCAGATGCCCCGCGAAAGATTCCATTCGCGGCCTGGGCAGCCTCATTAGCGCTACTCACCTTATTTAGTTTGTTTACCCATCTTGCCCTCGCGGCGCAATTGACGGACACAACCCCGCCCGTGCTGACTGGTTTCAATTTCAGTCCCGGGTCCGTGGATGTAACCAACGGCGATGCCACCGTAGATGTCACTCTGCACGTAACGGATGACTTGTCCGGCTTTTCAAGCGCTTATGTGCAACTTTACAGTCCATCGTATGGTCAAGAAATAAGCACCTTTAATGTCCAACTGACATCAGGAACAGTTCTCGATGGTGATGCGCAGGGTACTTTGACCATACCTCAGCTTAGCGAAGCCGGCGATTGGTCTGTCTACTGGATTGATCTCCGCGACGCTACGGGCAACTCCCAGGTACTCGACAAAGCCACGCTGATGTCTTTGGGTTTCCCCACCACCTTGACCGTCATCTCTCAAGATCAAGACGTGACACCGCCCCAACTGAACAGCTTTAATATTTCCCCTACATCTATCGATGTCTCGTCGGGGCCGCAATCCACGACCTTTACAATGGGTATCACCGATGACAAGAGCGGCTTGAATTTTTGTCAGGGCTCTGTTTGCTATATCACGATTCGGCTACAGAGTCCTTCGGGCAAGCAGAGTCAGCAAGAGACTGGCCGGAATGTTCAACTGCTATCAGGAACGCTGCAAAATGGTGTTTGGCAGGTTGTCGTTACGCTCCCTCGGTACGCCGAGGCAGGCGTCTGGAAGGTTAACTATCTCTACTTATTGGACATGACAGGCAACAGCGTGTATCTCAACGCAGCCAACTTACAGTCTCGTGGCTTTCCATCGACTCTGACGGTAACCTCGTCCATTTCCGACACCCAAGCGCCGCAGTTAACAAGCCTTACGTTCGCCCCAAATTTCGTTGACACGACAACAGGATGGAAAACGATTGCGCTCACGATAGGCGCGACGGATAACCTTTCGGGGGTCGATGTCGCGCAACACTACGATCAGTCACCTAATCTCTTCGCTCTCTACCCATTCCGGTTTTCTAGCCCTTCTGGAGGGCAGAATCTGTCTGTCTACCCGCGCAATTCCCTGGCCGGAACAGCTATTAACGGCACTTGGCAGGGTACCGGTTATCTGCCTCAATACAGCGAAGCCGGTACCTGGAACCTGTACGAGGCAAACCTTACGGATGCAGCAGGAAACCGCGTCACTTACGACAATGTACAGTTAAAAGCGATGGGATTCCCCACCACCCTGGAGGTTGTCCTTCCTTCACTGGTCTCCGACGGAACAATCTCCGACCCCACCACGGGCGGAACCGTGCAAGACGATGTGTTTCCTGAACGAGCACAGGTCATTGTGCCGGCTGGTGTACTGAACCAGGCAGCGACAGTGAGTATCGATGTGTTGAGTTCGGATCTGAATCTGCCGATTCCCGCAGGATTCACCACCAATGGCACGCGCTTCGTAAATATCACGCTCGACCCCGAGCCCACTCCGCCCTTCCCCGCGCCGGGGTTGACCCTCGTCCTGCCACTGCTTAATCAAATGGAACCGGGCACCCAGCTCACGCTTTACCGGGTCGATCCGGTCAGCGGCAACCTAACACCCGAACCAGGTATCGGCGGCGGCCTCGTCGTAGGTACGGTGGACCCAAGCGGGCTCAGCGCCACCTTCACCGGGGTCGCGGCGCTCTCGACCGTCGTGGGCCTGATACCCAGTGGGGACGTACTGGGAGACTTGGATGGCGACGGACAAGTCGATTGCGCCGACATCGCTATTGTCAGAGCTTCCTTCGGCAAGAGAGTTAACGAATCTGAGTTCGACTCACGGGCCGACACCAACCACGACAATGTCATCAATATCCGTGACTTGGCCTTTGTTTCGCGGAATCTGGCGAGCGGTGTCGTTTGCCGCATCACGCCCACCGGAGCCATCCCCGCTTCCGGACCGCTGTCATTCCAGTCCTCGAACTAAGGGAGCAAAGGAATCATGAAAACCTGGACTACAACCCTGCTCACTCGATTGCTTGCTGGTGTTCTCGTCGTTGCTTGGAATACGCTGCCGGTCGAAGCCGCCCGCATTTTCATCGACCCGTCGAGCCAGAATGTCGCCGTGGGTCAGACGCTTACTCTCGATATCAGGATCGCCGACGTAATCGATCTCTATGCCTTTGGGTTCGACCTCGGTTTCGACCCCAGTGTGTTGTCTGCCAATGATGGCGGCTCGGAAGGCGCGTTTCTGCTTTTGGGTGGGCCTACACTCTTCATCCCTGGGACTATCGATAATACGGGTGGAACCATTAGCTACATTAGCAACGCGCTGAATGGGTCTGTACCCGGCGTGAGTGGATCGGGCATATTGGCAACCATGCGCTTTACCGCCTTGGCGTCTGGCTCCAGCGGCATCAATTTGTTCAACCCAATCCTGCTTGACTCCACCTTTTCAGAGCCCACGGTGAGCATTGAGCCCGGAAACGTGACCGTGACTCCACCAACCTCCAATAACATTCCCGAGCCATCGACCCTCGTCTTAATAGGCATTGGTCTGGCCGGCTTGGAATTAAGACGTCGGCGACGTGCAAACCGAGGTTAAATGTAGCTATGTAAGACATTAGGGTGGGCATGTGCTCATGCCCACCCCTCGTCTGGCCCGCCCAACTTGCGTTGCATCGAATTTTTCAATCCTTTACCCTCCTCCACGCGCCTCCTCAACTTGAGCCGGTTTGAACTTTACGAAATCAAGCTCTTTCTTGTTTGAGGGACCAGCGCCTAGCATCGCAAGCAACTTTAGCAGCTCTTGCTTATAGCGATTTTCCAACACACTCCAACGGATACTTGCTCTGAGCCGCAATGATTAACCGGCAAAGATCAGATCAGCGGCAAGCAGTTCCACCTCAGCAAACTCCCAATCCGCCACTGGCAACACTGGACGGTCGAGCATGACCACCGGAATATCCATTTCCCGCGCCGCCGCCAGTTTGGCCTCGACCGCGCCGCCGCCGCTGTTTTTAGCCACCAGCACATCGATTTGGTAATCCCTGAGCAACGTCAATTCCTGCTCCAGCGCAAACGGCCCGGTCGCGCACAGCAGCGTCAGACGCGGCGAGACCGGCGGTTCCGCCGCCAGGCAGCGCACCAGCCAGCGTTGATCCGGCGGAATATCTACGACATGGCGCAAAGGTTCCAAACCAAGCGTGAAGAATGGCCGCTGGAATTCCCGCAGGGCGGATCGAACCCCGGCCCAATCGGCAGCGAAACGCCAATCATCCCCTGCTTCCGGTTGCCATGCCGGTCTCCGGTAGGCCCAAACGGGAATGCGCACTCGCCGCGCCGCCTGAACTGCGTTTTGGCTGATTTGCGCAGCAAAGGGATGCGTGGCGTCGATCAGCAACTCAATATGGTGTTCCCGTAGAAACGCCGCCAGGCCGTCCACACCGCCGAACCCGCCCACGCGCACCGGACAAGGCAAATCCGGGACGCGGCCCTTGCCTGCCATGCTGTAGGTCACGGTATGAGCCGGCGTCAGCATTCGCGCCAGCTTCAGTGCCTCGCCGATGCCCCCCAGAATCAGGAGGTGCATGCTTTCCCAAACAGTTCAGACCGCATCGTTCAAAGCCTGTCTGGAACCGGCTTAGCAGGCAAGTGGACCCCATCGGCAAACTCAGCATGACCCACTGGCTTTCCTTCCCGGTCGGTCGCCCACACTTCTACCGCCACTTCGGGCGGCAAGATAGCGCAGGCCTGGTCACGAGCCATTGTGCAAATGCGCTCGCCCAGCAGTAATCCAGCGGCATGCGCCAAGGCCAGCGCCTGCTGGCTGGTATTAGCGGTTCGGATTGCTTGCTGTAAACCGGTATCTGCCCCTAGCGCCGCGGCTTCCACCGCCAGCAATACCAGATCGATACTGGAATTGCGGCTATGCAGATCGAGATGTCCCGCAGCCAGCTTGCTGATCTTGCCAAAGCCACCCATCACGCTGAGCCGGGGAATGGGCGCCCGCCGCAAATGTTTCAGTACCGCCCCAGCGAAATCGCCCATTTCAATCAACGCCATGTCTGGCAATCCATAATAGCTTCGTAGGGTCTGTTCACTGGCCGCCCCGGTACAGGCGGCGATGTGGGTCAGACCATTGGCACGGGCCACGTCAATCGCTTGCTGGATGGAAGCAATATAAGCCGAGCAGGAAAAGGGCCGGACGATGCCGGTGCTGCCGAGAATAGAGAGTCCACCGGTAATGCCGAGACGGGGATTGAGCGTCTTTTGGGCCAGCTCCTGACCGTTTTTGACCCCAATGGTGACCTCAAAGCCATTGCGATAACCCTGCTCAGCTGCCAAGCGGGTCAAATGTTCGACCATCATCCGGCGCGGCGTGGGATTAATCGCCGGTTCACCGGCCGGAACCGGCAAACCCGGCAAGGTCACCGTCCCGACGCCCGGCCCGGCATGAAAACGCACCCCTGCTGGCTTGCTCAACGCCACCTGGGCGAAGATCAACGCGCCGTGGGTCACGTCGGGATCATCGCCCGCGTCTTTAATCACCGCCGCTTCGGCGCCTTGCGGAGTCCGCCGGCAATATTCCAGCCGGAACTGTACTTGCTGGCCGCGTGGCAGGGTAATTTCCACCTGACCGGATTCGCTATTCGCCAACAACCGGCGGGCTGCGGCTAAGCTCGCTGCGGTTGCACAAGCACCGGTGGTGTAGCCGTAGCGCAGGGGATGGGGCGTTTCAGAGGTTTCAGGACGCATAACATAAGATTAAAGGCAAAAGATCAAAGGTGAAAGGCTTTCAACCGCGATCTTTTACCTTTAATCTTTATTGCATGACCGCCACAACTTGCCCCGCTTTACTTCTCAGCGCCCCGTCCTCTGGCCAGGGGAAAACCACCGTCACTGCCGGCTTGGCGCGCTACCATCGCAACCAGGGCCGCACGGTCCGCGTGTTCAAAACCGGCCCGGATTTCCTGGACCCGATGATTCTGGAGCGAGCGTCCGGCCAACCGGTCTATCAACTCGATCTGTGGATGGTCGGGGAACGCGACTGCAAGGCCCTGCTCTACCAAGCCGCGCAAGAAGCGGATTTGATCCTGATCGAAGGGGTCATGGGCCTGTTTGACGGAAAGCCCTCCAGCGCCGATCTGGCCGGTTTATTCGGAGTTCCAATCCTAGCGCTGATCAACGCTCACGCCATGGCTCAAACTTTTGGCGCGATTGCTCACGGGTTAGCGCACTACCGCCCGGGTCTGCCGTTCGCCGGTGTGCTGGCCAACCGGGTAGCGGGACCAGGCCATGCTGAGTTGCTGGCTGAAAGCCTGCCACCCGAGACACGCTATTACGGCTGGCTGCCGCGCGATGGCGAAATTACCCTGCCGGACCGGCATCTGGGCCTGGTGCAGGCGGCAGAAATCGCGGATCTGGAGACCCGTCTTGATGCGGTCGCTGCCTTGATCGCTAAAACAGGGTTGGCTGAATTGCCGCCGTCAGTCCCCTTTCCCGCCATGACGGTGGAACCTCTGCCGCCCCTGCTAGAGGGTGTCCGGATTGGCATCGCCCACGACATGGCGTTCGCCTTTCTCTATCCGGCCAATCTGGAGACGTTGCGGGCGCTGGGCGCGGAACTAACGTTCTTCTCGCCCTTGAACGATGCCGGGTTGCCGGACGTAGACGCCGTCTATCTGCCCGGCGGCTACCCGGAATTGCACCTCGATACCTTGGCTGAGAATGCAACCCTGCGCGCGGCGCTGCACCGCCACCATGAATCCGGCAAACCGATTTATGCCGAATGCGGCGGTCTGCTGTACACCCTGGAAACGCTAGCGGACAAGGCAGGCTATCGGGCGCCAATGCTCGGTTTATTGCCGGGCCATGCCGCCTTGCAAACCAAGCTGGCAGGATTGGGGATGCAGTCGGTGGAATTGCCGGAGGGTGAATTGCGCGGACATACGTTCCATCACTCGAAACTAGAAACACCGCTACACGCGTTGGCCCATGGCCGCCGCCAGCGCGACGGCAAACCGGGCGAGGCCGTCTACCGGGCCGGGCGGCTGACCGCTTCGTATCTGCATCTGTACTTTGCCAGCCACCCGGAAGCCGCCGCCCGCTTGTTTCTACCCTGATCAAGCCCCATCAAACCGGTCAAAGGTCATGGTGAACTGACCGCGGCCGTGGGTCATACCGCGTAGATCGGTGATATAACCTAGCAACCGGTCCAGTGCGCAATCGCAATGGATAATGGTCATATCCCCTAAACTGGTCGTGTCCCGGATCACTGCCCGGCGCGCCTGCAAATCACCCATGACCATCCCAACATCGCTTTCGGGCACGACCACCTCGGTGGTCATGACCGGCCGCAGCACACGGCCACCCGCCCGGATCAGCGCCTTGCGCACTGCCTCGGCAACGGCAATACGCAACGCTTGCGGGCTGGAGAGCGCACCGGCCAGCTCGACCTCCAGCACCCGCACCGCCAAATCCTGCAAGGGCGCACCGGTCGCTGGACCATTGGCCAGCCCATCTTCAGCGCCGCTGGAGATGGCTTCCTTCTGTAGCGGATTCAGTTGGACGCCTTCTGGCCGCACCACCGGCTCCGTGGTCACGGTCAAACCCGCGCCGCGCGGCAACGGTGCGACCGCCACTCGCGCCCCGGCTTTCATCTCCAGCTTTTTGCCGTCGGGTTGCTCAATCACCCGATGAAACAAGTGATCGGCTTCCGCGGCCTGCTCAATCGTTTCGCGGGTCACCACATCAGGATTGCCAACCCGGATGTTGACATGGAATTCACGCTGCAACCGTTCGCCAGCGATCTGCAAATGCAACTCACCCATACCTCGCAACACCCGCTGACCGGTCTCCTGATCCTCTTCGACGCGCAGCGTAGGATCTTCCTGTTGCAGTTTGTCCAGGGCCTCCAGCAGCTTCCCCTCGTCAGCGCTGGACTGAGGTTCAATCGCCAGCCCTAACACCGGTTCACGCGTCTCAATGCGCTCTAGCCACAGCAGATCACCTGGCGCGCACAGCGTATCGCCGGTGGTTGCCCAGCGCAGCCCGGCGATGAGGACGATCTGCCCGGCAGCCGCTTGATCGAGCCGGATTTTGTGATTGGCATCCACCTCGAACAGCCGCGCCGCACGCTCATGACGCACGGTTCCTTCCGGACCGGGAATCGCCACGTCATCGCCCGGTTTCAGCATCCCCCGATAGATCCGGGCAAAGACATGGCGGCGGCCTTCCCACATCTGGACCTTGAACGCCAGCGCCGCCAGTGGCCCATCGGCCTCCATCGCGACCCACTCCTCGTTACCATCGGGCCGATGCGCCAGACTGGGCGGGCGCTCAGTGGGGGCTGGCAACAAGCGCAACACGCTATCCATGACCGGCTGCACCCCCTGATTGCGCAAGGCGCTGCCAGCGAAACAGGGAAAGACCTTGCCGGCCAACGCCGCTTGGCGCAGTGCTGCCCAGACGGCATCCGGGTCCGGTTCCTCCTCAGCCAATACCTGCTCAGCCAAGGCATCATCCATCTCCGCCGCCGCCAGCAACAGGCTTTCCCGCCAAGGCCGCATCTGTTCCCAAACCGCTTCATCGCAGGGTGAAATATCCACCTGCTCGCCGCGTTCACCGGCGAAACGCCAGCGGGTTTTATCGATCAGGTGAATGATCGTGCCGTCGTAATCGGGCAATGGCACGGTCACCGCGACCGGTTCGGCACCCAGCCGCTCGTGCACCGTCGCCAGCGCACGACTGAAATCAGCGCCAGGGCGGTCCAGTTTATTGACGAAGAACAACGCGGGTAACCGGAACCGGGTACGCTGCCGCCAGACTGTCTCAGTTTGCGGCTCCACCCCGCGCACCCCATCCAGCACGATGATGCAACCGTCCAGCACGCGCATCGAGCGTTCCACCTCAATGGTGAAATCGACATGGCCGGGCGTATCGATCAATTGAATCAGATGCTCCCGCCAAGGCAACCGGGTCACGGCCGCGGTGATGGTAATACCATGCGCCTGCTCCTCGGCCATATAGTCCATGTGGGCCGCACCCTCGTGGACCTCGCCGATCTTGTGAGAGACACCGGCGTAATACAGGATCCGTTCTGTCAGAGTCGTCTTGCCAGCATCCACATGCGCGGCGATGCCGATGTTGCGCACTCGCGCAAGATCCGGAGCGTTAGACATGGGAATTCTCGCTTAACCAATCCGTCGACATTCGAAATAAAACCGCTTCTCATCGGCTTCGCCCATGGAAAAGGTTTTCCTGGGCAGTGCGCCATCACGGATTACCGTGCGGAAAAAATCCTTTTTGGCCAAAGCCGGAAGATAGAAACCGATATTACCGGGTTGTGCGCCAAGCTGTTCCAGGGTGTCCTCGCCGTGGATGTAATCGATCCGGGCATCGGGCTGGTTTTCCAGGTATTGGTCCAGAAATGCCTGCAAACTGGCCACCGGCAGCGTAAGCCGCGGTTGTTCGATCATCAGGACACCGTGATGATGGCCGCTGGTGAAGGCAATAGCATGACCCTCAGATCGTTGCGCCATCGCTTGCCATGCCTGCCGCGCGGCTGCCCATGACGGGTGATCGATGACCGTTAGTACCGAATCCTGAGCCGTGCAGAATGCCGCGAGCGCTCCCAGCAGATGATCTAGATTAATACGGAACACAACACGGTGAATGGCTTCAAACTCCAACCCTTCATCATGAAGATTGACCAATTCAACCAACGCATAACGGGCTGGATGATTCATGATGGCCACTGGATCAGGTGCGGTGCGCTTGAGATTCTCCCAAAGGGTCTTAGCGGTCGCGAAGGAATGATTGCCGTCGCCCATCGCATACAACAACACCGGTTCATCCGTTACCCCATACCGGTCGTTGAAGATCGCTGGACTCGCCAGCCCTGTTAAGCGCTCAATGACCCATTGGACCAACAATGGATGATCAAGCCGCCAGCCGCGCACCCGGCCGCAATCCAGCATCAGAGGAACGTCATATAACAATTCCAGCGGTTCGGAGAATAGCGGGTCGATCACGCTGCATTCAGGGTCATCAATCAACACCATGACATGCGGCAGTTCCAGCGGCGCATGCTCACGCACGCGCACACGCGGCGGCAAGCGTTCCAAAATGGTGCCTTCGGTGGGGCGAATCAGCGTCTTAGCACCTGGACTGAAATCGTAATGTTCCAAATCCAGTGCCACCATAAGCCCTCGCCGGGTTTGGCCCCGCGCTGTCTCGCGCTCAACCAGCACCATGCCCGGTGCGTGCGGCGCCAGCACGCCCTCAGCCAGATAGCGGTGCATAGCCTCATGAATAGCGGCGATGCGTTGCGCCTCGTCAGATGCACCCAGATACACCTCCGGCAGAATCAGCCGCAAGGTCGAAGGCGCTTCACCGACTAACGCTTCCACCCGCGCCCAATAGTCCGGTTGTGAAGTGTATTGGTCGCAGGCAACCACCGCCCACTTCGTGAGATCCACGCCGGCCCGAGGCAGCAGCAGTATGGGAAGCTGTAGGCCGATTGGTGTGAAATTCATGGATGGTGTTTCTCCCCTGATGAGCGGCTGTATGCCTGAGTTTTTCGTGAAAAACTCACGTAAGTTTACAATCTCGTTGCTTTTCGAAAATTACCAGAGCGATTCCTCCGAGTACAGCTACGGGCGCGGCTGCCCAGCGTAGAGTTATCGGCTGACCGAGGAAAACAATGCCACCAAGCGCTGCATGATTGGAATACTGAGCTGCACTGTCGCAGTATGAATGGCTTTCAGCGCGGGCAATACGGTGCACCAAATTGTGTAACCAATTCTGGAAGCTTGTCTTAATTCCTTCATCAAACCGTCATCCTTCTGTTGCTGCCACTCCGGAAAATCCGGAGCATGGCTATTGAACAGATTTTTCATCCTAACCACGCCCGGCTACGGCTCAGTATCGTCACGGAAACTTATCCACCGGAAATTAACGGCGTCGCCTTGACCATCGCCCGCTGGGTCCAAGGTCTGCTAGCACGCGGCCACGCCGTGCAACTCATCCGGGTACGCCAAGGGAGAAATGATCATCCGCAATCCAGCGATACGCTGGAAATCCTGCCCCTGCCCGGCTTCCGGATTCCGGGTTATCCGCAATTACAGGGCGGCTGGCCTGCACAAAAATCCCTGTTAACCCACTGGCGGCAGAACCGTCCCGATCTGATTCACATCGTCACGGAAGGACCGCTTGGTTATTCGGCGCTGCGTGCAGCGTGGCAGCTGGGAATTCCAGTTTCAACCAGTTTCCATACCAATTTTCATAATTACAGCCGCCACTATCATCTAGGCTGGCTGGCGGCGCCGATTACCGCCTACCTGCGGCATTTCCATAATCAAGGGGTGCAAACGCTGGTTCCAACGCAGGAATTGGCTGAACAACTCCAATCCATCGGTTTTCTGCGCACCCAGATTTTAGCGCGAGGAGTCGATACCCGCCTGTTCTCACCGCAACATCGCGATACCCGCTTGCGCCAGCAATGGGATGCCGCTCCGGACACACCGGTGGTTTTGTATGTTGGACGGCTCGCCGCAGAGAAGAATCTGGAACTGGCGATCACGGCTTTTCAGGCCATCCGCCAGATGCAGCCTAAGGCCCGGCTGGTCTTGGTCGGCGATGGACCCCTCGCGCCCCGGTTACGCGCTCGCCATCCTGATTTCGTGTACTGCGGCATGCGGCAGGGCCCGGACCTCGCGGCGCACTACGCTTCGGCAGATTTATTTCTGTTCCCCAGCATGACGGAGACTTTCGGCAATGTGATCCTGGAAGCATTGGCCAGCGGCTTGGCGGTCGCGGCATTCGATTATGCCGCCGCACACGCTCATGTCCAACCGGGTCACAGCGGTCTGCTCGCGCCATTTGGCGATACCCATGCATTCATCGCTGCCGCAACCACTCTGACGCAGAACGTGAGCACACTCCGGCACATGGGCCAAACAGCCCGCCAAGCAATGCTGCAACTCGATAGTGAATATCTTTACGACCGGCTGGAAACTCTATTTTTTAGCGCCACACGGGAGAAAATCCATGGGTAATGTCACTTCTTCCCGTAAAAATCTGGAGTGAGGAGAGCATGGCATTCATCCATGTTTAACTGGTTAGTAAAGGTGTTGCAATGCATCCTTCTTAAGCTGGAAGCCTTCCGAAATGCTGTCCGTGGAGGCTGCTTTGAGCACCGAATCGCTCGTTGTAAATGACCTCATCCGCGGTTTTACCGCGGCTTCAACCTTTCCGGCCTCGGGATCGCGCGCCCTTGATGTAAGGCTGGCCCGTTCCCGGGAGGACATTCAGGCGGCGCAGCGCCTGCGCTATACAATTTTTGCCGGGGAAATGGGCGCCCGGTTGCACAACCGGATTCCCGGCCTTGATCACGACCGGCTTGATCGCTATTGCCAACATCTCATTGTGCGCAACACTCTGGGTCACGTGGTGGGTTGCACCCGTATTCTCACCACTGAGGCCGCCCAGCGCGCTGGCGGTTTCTACTCGCAGACTGAGTTTGATCTGGCGCCGGTGCTGGCTCTGCCTGGGCAATTTATGGAAATCGGCCGCACTTGCGTCCATGCGGACTATCGCAATGGCGCAACCATCAGCGCCTTGTGGTCTGGGCTGGCCGCATTTATCGCCGGACAAAAAATCGATTACCTGATCGGCTGTGCCAGCATCCCGCTGGGCGAAGATGGAGGTAGCGAGGCGCGGGCGCTGTATGCGGAACTGGCGCGGCGGTGTCTGGTTTCAGAGCCATTGCGCGTCAAGCCTCACCTGCCGTTACCGCGCTATGACGGCATTGCCCAGAGCCGCTTCGTGGTGCCGCCACTGTTGAAAGCTTATCTGCGGCTCGGCGCGCAAATTGGCGGCGAACCCTGCCTGGACCCCGATTTCAACGTTGCTGACGTGTTTATCCTGCTATCCACCCAGCAGATTGAGCGGCGTTATGCCCGGCATTTTCTGGATCGGGATCAGTGATCACCGCATCGCCTGACCGCTCTCCTTCTCCAGGAGAGAGAACCATGCTCAAGAAACATTACCGGGAACGGCTGGCCCGCGCAGGCCGGCGAAGCATACGCACTCCATTGCTGGTATTGCACATTCTGGCCGGGGTGGTGATCGCTGCCGCACTGGGACCCGGTCAACAACGGTCTTATGTCTCCACGCGCCCCTTGGTGTGGTGGAGCCGGGGATTGTGCTGGATTCTCGGGGTCCGCCTGCAACCGTCAGGAACGGTATGCCCAGGACCGGCGTTGTTCGTAGCCAATCATATTTCCTGGCTGGATATTTTTTGCATTGCCGCCGTTTGTCCAACCCATTTTCTCGCCAAGCAGGATGTCATTGCCTGGCCGCTGTTTGGCTGGTTGTGCCGACGGGCTGGCACCGCTTTCATCCGTCGCGGGGAGGACAACGGGGCCGCCGCGGAACACTTGGTTTGGCGCTTACGGCAAGGCGAGCGGGTGCTGGTGTTCCCAGAAGGCACTTCAACGTCAGGGGGAACTGTCCGGCGGTTCTTTCCCCGGCTGTTCCAGGCCGCGATTCTTGCCCGTTGTCCGGTACAAGCCATCGCCCTGCGTTATCCCCGCCATGATGGTATTGAAGGCGCTCATCCACGCGTACCCTTCGTTGGCGATGATGCGCTGCTGCCGCATCTATGGCGGTTGCTGGGTGAGCCAGCGATGGTCGCGGAACTGCATTTTGGAACGGTCCATGCCATACCCCACCCGTCCCGCGATATTCTGGCCCGGTTGACGCATACTGAAATCAGCGCGCACATCTTGCCACGCTCTGAGCATGATTCGCACCTCCTTCACTCCCCTGCTTCGACCCTTTCCCAAAAGGAGAGGGAGAGTAACGATTGAGCTGATACCGCTTCTGAAATACTAGACAGCAAGACTCGTCGCCCGCCGGAAACCCAAGGCGCGTATCAGCGTCCAATAAAGCCATATGCTTAGCACTGATCAACCCGTAGAGTCCTACGGTCACCATCACGGTGTGCGAAAAGTGGCGAGATTTATCCTGGCTGGGGCCATTGGCTGTTCTAAGCCCAAGCAGAAAACGCATAAAAAGCTGTGCTTGACAGCATTGCTCGTGCTGCTTTTTCTCTTTACGCCGGTATCGACCCCGGCCTATGGCGCGGCAGTGGTCTCGACCGAGCATGTGACGGTGACCCTGTTGAGCGAACAGCCACAAGCCGCACCGGGGCAAACCCTGTGGCTCGGTCTACGCTTCGAGCTGATCCCGCACTGGCATGTCTACTGGCGCAATCCCGGCGCTTCAGGCACCGCACCCGTCATCCGCTGGACGCTGCCCGGCGGCTGGACAGCCGGCGGTATCCACTGGCCGGTGCCAAAGCGAATCCGCTTCGGGCCGCTGACCAACTACGGCTACGAGGATACCGTCACTCTCCTGGTCCCGGTCCAGGTACCCGCTAGCCCGCTGCCAACGGGTCCACTGACCATTATTGCCGACGCCGGATGGCTGGTATGCCGTGAGGCATGCATTCCCGAAGCCGGACGCTTCACCCTGGAGCTCAATCACGCCAACGCTCCTTTGGCCGCAACCGATGAAACCCGTGAGATCTTCACCGCCGCCCGGGCGCAATGGCCTGAAGCCGTAAACGGTGCCGGCCACTACCGCCTTGATGGCGACATCCTGAAAATCTCTGTCGAAATACCCGGCATGACGACGCGCCCGGCCGATATCTGGTTCGCCGCTCATCAGTGGGGTCCCGTGGATGCCAGTGGCGTCCAGTCCTGGCAGCAAACCACCGCAGCTTTCCATTTGAGCGTGCCCGCCGGCGATGTGCCACCAGCGGGCGATGCGCCACTGGAGGGACTGCTGGTGGTGGAATCTCTGGATAATGATTCGACCGTGCGCCGGGGATATGCCGTGCAGCTCGTGGCGGGGCCGCCTGTGGCGGAAAGTGGAACCCTGGGCTGGATAACGGCGCTGGGTTTCGCCTTCCTCGGAGGATTGATCCTGAACATCATGCCCTGTGTGCTGCCGGTGCTTGGCATCAAAGTATTGGGTTTTGTCCGGGAAGCTGGCGCGAATCGCGGGCGCCTGGCACTGCATGGGCTGATGTACGGCGCTGGCATCCTGGTCAGTTTCGCACTGCTGGCGGCGGTTCTGCTGATGCTGCGGGCCAGCGGTGCAGCATTGGGCTGGGGCTTTCAACTCCAATCCCCGGTGCTGGTGACCCTGCTGGCCTACCTTCTATTGCTGACCGGACTCAACCTGTCCGGGGTGTTTACTGTGGGCAGCGGGTTGATGGGTGCAGGCCAATCCCTGGTACTGATTCTCAGCCCGCTGGCGACATCGGACCCACCCGAGAATTCCCGCGCCAGCCAGGACGGCCCGCAATCCTGGTCCAGCCAAAAGGTACAGCAACTCACTGCGGCAGGACGCCCGGTTTTCGTCAACTTTACCGCGGCCTGGTGCATCACCTGCAAGGTCAATGAACAGGCCGCCCTGGCCACGGAACACACCCGGCAGCTTTTCGCATCCCGCTCCGTGGCCTATCTCGTGGCCGATTGGACCCGGCGCGACCCTGCGATTACCCGCCAGCTGGAACGCTATGGACGCAGCGGCGTACCGCTCTATCTGTTGTACTCACCAGCCACCGGGCAGCCTGCTCGATCCCGAAGGGACGATCGGCCACGCTTACGGGGCCAAGACCACGCCGCATATGTACATCATCGACGAAGCCGGCACGCTGGTTTACATGGGCGGTATCGACAGCCTCACCACCGCTGACCTGGACGATATTCCCCAGGCCACCCAGTATGTGCGGGTCGCCTTGCAGGAACGGGCGGCTGGCAAGCCGGTCAGCATCCCCGTGACCCGGCCCTACGGCTGTTCGGTCAAGTATTGACGCTGGCCCGTGGCAGGAGAAACGTGATGCAGAAAAGCAGACGGGATTTTTTACAGCGATGGGCCGGGTTCGCGGCAGCAGCGGCAGCGCCTGGCTGGGTTCATGCCGCGATGCTGACCCCCTGCCAGACAGCGGGACCTTTTTACCCTCCGCAGTTACCGCTGGATAACGACAATGACCTGGTGCATGCCGCCGGGTCCAACACGGTGGCGAAAGGCACCATCACCGACCTATCGGGGCGTTTGCTCGACCCTAACGGCAACCCATTGCAAGGAATACGCATTGAGATCTGGCAATGCGATGCGAACGGGCGCTATCGGCATCCTCGCGATTCGGGGCGGCAACCGGTCGACCCTGGGTTTCATGGAATCGGACATACCCTGACCGACGGTGAGGGGCGTTACCGGTTTCTGACCATCAAGCCGGTGCCGTATCCGGGGCGGACTCCGCATATCCACGTGGCCGTTTACCCGAAAAGTGAGCAGCCATTTATCACTCAACTCTACGTAGCGGGCGAACCGCGCAACGCCCGCGATTTTTTGTACGATCAGGTACCGGCGGAGAAACGCCACCTGGTAACGGCAGAATTTGTCCGTGCCGCAGCAGCGTTACCGGATGCGGAACTTCAGGCCCGCTGGGACATTGTTTTGGGTGTGCCTGGAACGGGTGGTTGATGCCATCCAGCGTTCCAAGCGCATCTGTTCGGGGTAACCCGCCTGGGTATAGGCCCGTTGAAATGCAATGCCGAGCGCTTCGTAGAGAATGAAAGATTTTACGCTACGCTTTTTCATATCTACTGTATCGTTAAGGACACAACAATGGAAAATATCCCGCTGTCAGAAATGCTTGGTCAGTTGCGTGAGGAATTGCTAACAGCACGGGCCAAGAGTGAAGACTCAGACCTGAAATTCCAGATCGAAGACATTGAGATTGAATTGCAGATTGTCACCACCAAAGGCGGCAAGGGCGGGGGCGGAGTCAAGTTCTGGGTTTACAATGCCGAGGCCGAGATCAATGCTTCTCAGGCCAAGACTCAGAAACTCAAGCTGAAGCTGAAACCAGTGAATGCTCATGATGATTCGCCATTCAAAGCCGGTGGCGAAGGTGAACGGGGCGATTGAATCAAAAGTCTTGGTTGCTTGGGACATACCCATGAAGAAGGATCTGATCGTTGCTATCTTTGCTCCAACGGGTACCAGCACCACCAACGGCATTTTTGGTACTGGCTATCCGGTGACCGATGACCTGATACTGACCTCGCGGCACGTGGTTAAGCCTGAGAACCGTAATTTTCGGGCACCGATTACGGTTAAGTGGTTCTACGACCAGCCGGCCGACAAGAAGCCGCCAGCCTGGACCAAAGCCGATCTGGTCTGGAGCGGAGCCGGCGATCTGGACGCCGCGCTGATTCGCTGTCCCCGGCCAGCACACCTCCGCGCGTTTCCGCTTGATCGATTGATCGAGCGCAAGCCAATGAAAGACGAGAGCTGGGAAAGCTCTGGGTTCGCGCTCATGAACAAACGCGGCAAGGTGCGTAAGCCCGGCGAGTTTGGCGGAACGGTACGGTCGATGGCGGATGCAGCCCCCTTTTTCGAGGTGGTCGAGAGCGCCCCGCCCGCTGGGACACCACAGGAGCCAATCACTCAAGAACAGTGGGGAGGAGCTTCCGGAATGCCGATATTCGTCGCTTCCGGGATTCTCGGTATCCTGTGTCAAATCCCGCCGAAACATGGAAACAAGAAACTCGAAGCCGTTCCGGCTTGGCGGTTATTGCGGGACGACAGCTTCAAAAAGTGGTTAGGTGGGGACGAGGCGGCTGAGCAGCGGCAACGGGCCAGCGAAATATTGCACCGTCTGCTGACGGGTCACGATGAAATGGCGCGCGATTTTGCAGCCGGGTTAGGAATTTCGTCCGCCAACATGCCGCCGTGCCGGGCGCAAATCGTCGAAAAGCTGCTCAACGATACCTCCCAGGAGGACTTGTTCCACCTGGCCTACTCCGTTCAGGAAAAGCGGCGGGAAAAGCGCGATCAAGCCGGCATGAAAGGGGTGGAACAATTGCTCCTCGCGGTGTTGCCGGCGATTTACAATCCCGCTTTCGTGGCCGGTGTCTGCCGGTGTCAAGGCGACCCCCACGCCATCCCGATTGACTTGCCGACTGAATTGATAACGCTGGCCGAGATCATTATGGCCGGCGCCGATGGCCGCGCCGCGCGCTTTTGGCCCAAGCCGGACAAAGACTACTTTCCTACCGGAATCCCCTGCTTGCCAGCGCCGCCGGAGTGCGGTCGCGATGCTGACGGCAACGTGTTCGAACATGGTTTTCTGGACAACCTGCTGCAGTCCTTTGAGGAAGGTGATGAACGTTTCGCCGAGGACTTCCACGTCTACCTCAAGACCCGATTCATCCAGCGCGACCTGCGCAATCCTCAGGCGCGTGACGCGGAAGAAAAACTGCGCCGGATGGTGGCCCACAAGTTGGCTCTCCAAGCCGGACAGGACCATGTGACGCATTACTTCATTGCCAAAATGAATGAAGGCAACCCCGAAGCCACGGCAAAGCAGAGGGCGTTGCTCGAACAGCTCAAGCGCGATTTTCCAGCGATTGCGTTCCTGCGGTTACTGGGCGGAGAAGGAATGGATGTGGAATACGCGCGCTACCTGGAGTTTGTTCGGCTGCTAGATCGAAAATTGGAGCCCGACGCATGAAATTCCTCGAAATCGCCGACGACGCCGTCGTCGAACTTGCCCCTACTGGCGACATGCCGGAAGCCGTGCACCAGTTCGAGACGCGCCAGATATTTGCCATCAACGCCGCTCTCGCCGCCCGCCGGCCGTTGCTGGTGCGCGGCGAACCGGGCATCGGCAAATCCCAGCTCGCCCGCGCCGCCGCCAAGGAGCTGGGGCGTGCTTTTGTCAGTTGCACGGTTGATGTGCGCACGGAATCCCGCGACCTGCTGTGGTATTTCGACGCCGTGGCGCGCCTGGCTAAGGCGCAGTTGCTGGGCGCGCTGCGGCGGGTGAATGAGCCGGCGGCGGCGAACGCGCGGGATAAGAACGGTAAGGCCGAATCCGAGACGGTGCCGGACCCGCCGGACCCGCTGCCCATCCAAGACTACCTGCATCCACGCCCGCTGTGGTGGGCGTTCAATTGGGAAAATGCACTCGATCAAGCGCGAGCCGCCGGCATTCCCGCGCCTCCCCAACCCGATGGCGGCGATCCGGCCAACGGCTGTCTGGTGTTGATCGATGAAATCGACAAAGCTGAGACCGATGTGCCCAATGGCCTGTTGGAAGCCCTTGGCGCCGGTTGTTTCCATCCCCAGGGCTGCACCGAACCGGTCGCGGCCACCGGTATCACCCCGCTGGTAGTGATCACCACCAACGAAGAACGCGCCCTGCCCGATGCCTTCGTGCGCCGCTGCCTGGTCCTCCATCTGCGCCTGCCCACAGACCCGGAAAAGCTGGCTGAGCGCCTGATTGCGCGGGGCCGCGTGCACTTCGATCGCGGTGGCCGGCGGGTTTCCCAGCAGGTACTGCGGCACGCCGCCGAGCTGCTGATCAAGGATCGCGAGACCGCACGCGCCAATCATTGGCTGCCGTTGCCCGGCCAGGCCGAGTATTTGGACCTGGTGCGCGTCGTGATCACCCGCGCCCGCACAGCCAAGGAACAAGAGGCCTTGCTGAAAAAAGTGGCCGAGTTTGTCTTGAAGAAACACCCCGATGCCTTCGAACAAATCGCTGAACAAGCCGCCGGTTAGACTCCGCAACGTCTGCGGGCGTGCCGATCTGGCGGCGGTCCTGGCCGACGGAGATACGGTCATGGCGGAGACGATCGCCGATTTGACCGGCTTCGAGCGGCAGGCCCGCGCACAACCTTCAGAAACCCCGCAAAAGAAGCCCCCGCCCAGGCGTCCGCCGAAACCTCCGAAGGAACGGCTGATCATCCGGCCGCTTACCCCGACCCCGTTCTGGTTACCCATTGAGTATGAATTCGTTGCCGGCAGCGATGATCCTCTACCGCCGGTGGCCAGCACACCGTACCAGGGTTGGAAAAATTTTCCTCGGGTTGCGCCGAGCATTCCGCCCCTAGCTGAGTGGCGCGAGCTAGAACCGAAACTGCGTTTTCTGCTATGCCTGCCACAGCCCGGTCAGGCGATCGATGTGGAACTGACCGTGCGCCGGCTCGGTGAAGGCGCCCTTCTCGCCGAATTACCGCGCCAGCGCCACCGCCGCTGGGGGCCGGCCCTGCAACTGATTGAAGATCGCAGCATGCGGCTGATCCCGTATCGCCTGGATCAGTTTTGGGTTCGCGAGGCCCTGCAACGACGGCTGCCCGCCCACATGCTGGAATGCTGCGTGTTTCGTGATGGCCTGAGCGCTCCTTATCGAGCCGGAAGTGAGGTGCGTCATTACATCCCGCCCGCACCAGGCAATATTGTGTTGCTGCTGGGTGATCTCGGTTGTCTGTCCAGCACGGGATCGGCGCTGTGTGACTACTGGCTGCGCTTTGGCCGTGATCTGCGCGCCGTGGGTTGTATCCCGGTGGCGTTGATCCCTGGCCCGCTGGAACGCTGCCCCAATCGATTGGCCGGGGTATGGCGGCTGATTCCCTGGGAACGCCCGCGCCCTCCCGGCCCGCAAGATACCCTTGCGCTACGCGCCGAACGCCTGCTGCGGCTGGTATCGCCGGCGTTTCGCATCGAACCGGGACTGCTGCGCGCCGCCCGTTTGCTGTTGCCGCCGGATCGAGCCGATGCCGGCACCGAAGCCGATGTATGGCAACACGCCGACCTGGTGGGGCGCTCCGCCGCCGCCGGCACCCTGAATCGGGAGCGGGCCAAGCAACTGCGTCTGGAGTTCGCCACGCAATTCCCTTCCGGATTGCAGGCTCGCTTGGGCGCATTGTTGCGCGCCTGGCGGGGATATTTGCCGGAGGAAATCTGGTTCGAGGAGTTGTTGAATCTGCCGCCGGCCGCGCGGACGGAAGCCGAGGTGGCCGAGGATGTCCCTTATGCGCGCGACTACTTCGCCAAATTCGCATGCCTGAGCGATGAAGACAAGGTGGCGCTGAGTGGGAGCGATCTGGAGTGGTATGGCCGCGTTGAGGGTCGTGCCGGCTTGATCTGGGACGATGAACGGGTGGGCGACGATCTGAAACGGCTGAGTTTTGCGCTCCATGAGCACGAATCGAACTATCGGCCTCCGGCCGGCTTTGACCCGGCCCTGATTCGCCGACCGAATCAACCAGTCCAGCGCATCCGCATCAACCAGCAGGGTGAGATGCTGCATCTTGCCACTGCGGAAGTGCACACCGGCGGTAGCCCTGTGGTTGCGCTGACCACCCGCAACGGATTGATCCAAATTGAGGCGCCTTCAACATGGGCCGACGACTGGGGCACGGACAACTACGGCCACTGGGTCACCTTCAGCGTCGAAGGGGTCACCCAAAAAATGCGCTGGATCGAACCCGGCGCCTTCCAGATGGGTTCGCCGGAAAACGAGCCGGGGCGCTACGACGATGAAGGCCCCCAGCATCCGGTGACGATCGGCCAAGGCTTCTGGCTGTTCGATACCGCCTGCACCCAGGCACTGTGGAAAGCCGTGATGGGCGAGAACCCGAGCGGGTTCAAAGGCGATGACCGGCCGGTGGAAAATGTCAGTTGGAACGACTGCCGGGATTTTCTCGAACGACTCAACGAGCGAGTACCCGGACTCAACTTGGCCCTACCGTCCGAAGCCCAATGGGAATATGCGTGCCGCGCCGGGACGGCCACCCCGTTCAGCTTCGGCGTCACCATCACCCCCGAGCAGGTCAACTATGATGGCAATTATCCCTACGCAGGCGGAAAAAAGGGTCGTTATCGGCAAGAAACTGTGCCGGTGGCCAGCCTACCGCCCAATCCGTGGGGCCTGTACGAGATGCACGGCAACGTCTGGGAGTGGTGCCAGGACCACTGGCATGGCAACTACCAGGGCGCCCCGACCGACGGCTCGGCGTGGCTCAGCAGCGATGCCGGCGCGGACCGTGTCCTGCGCGGCGGGTCCTGGTACGGCTTCGCGCGCTCCGTGCGGGCGGCGTGCCGCCTCCACGACCCCCCCGACGACCGCAACGACGACAGCGGTTTTCGCTGTATCCGAGTTCGGGGTGAGCCCAGCCAGGAGGGAGCGGAGCCGGCGGGACCGGCGAGGGGCCGGCAGGCGGAGCGCCGGCCCGAGCAGGGCCCGTCCGGCGGAGCGACCGGCGCGGAACCTACCTTCTTGCGTCTCGACGCTGCCCCATTTCCGCTCCGCTGTGCATTACCCCAGGCACCCGCCTTTTTCATTCACACCGACCGCGAGCGCCTGACGTTTCGCCGCCTCACGAAACCCGCCTGGGCCAGCGCCATTGGCCGCGACCGGTTCGGGCTGTGGTGCGAAATCGAGATCGATCCGGGTCGTGGCGAGCCCGTCGTTCAACGCTTGCGGTGGATACCGCCAGGCCGGTTCTGGATGGGGTCGCCGGAAGAGGAGACCCGTGGACTGGCGAAGAACGACGACGAGCGGAAATGGTTTGAGTGGGAACATCCCCGCCATCTGGTGACCCTGACCGAAGGTTACTGGCTGTTCGACACCGCCTGCACCCAAGCCTTGTGGGAAGCGGTGATGGAGAAGAATCCAAGCCGGTTCCAGAGTCCGACCCGGCCAGTGGAACAAGTGAGTTGGAACGATGCACAGAATTTTATTAAGAAGATTAACGAACAAGTACCAACTCTCAATCTGGCACTGCCTAGTGAAGCCCAATGGGAATATGCTTGCCGGGCTGGGACCGAGACGGCGATCTACACAGGTAATCTGGAGATTTTGGGTGAATGCAACGCCCCAGTGCTTGATCCTATCGCTTGGTACAGTGGCAACAGCGGGGTTGATTTCGAGCTGGACAACGGTTACGACAGCTCAAGCTGGCCGGAAAAACAATACCCGCATGAACGAACAGGGACGCGACCGGTGAAACTCAAGCAGGCCAATCCCTGGGGCCTGTACGACATGCTCGGCAATGTCTGGGAGTGGTGCCAAGATCACTGGCACGACCACTACGAGAGCGCTCCGGACGACGGCTCAGCGTGGCTCAGCAGCGATGCCGGCGCGGCCCGTGTCCTGCGCGGCGGGTCCTGGAGCAACGGCGCGCGCCACGTGCGGGCGGCGTACCGCCCCCACGACCGCCCCGCCGACCGCTCCGTCAACTGCGGTTTTCGCTGTATCCGAGTTCGGGGTGAGTAAACCGACAGTCGTGAAAACCCCCTCCCTCATCGACACCGCTTGGCATCCCTTAGCCACCGGCTGCCCACCCGGCTGGGCCAGCGGTTGGGGCCAGGATCGTTATGGCGTTTTTGTCGAATTCACTGTGCGGGAGGTGACCCAGCGGCTGCGTTGGATTCCGCCGGGACGGTCCTGGATGGGCTCGCCGGAGGAGGAGCCAGGCCACTATGACAACGAGGGACCCCGCCACCCAGTCACCCTGACCCACGGCTACTGGCTGTTCGACACACCCTGCACCCAAGCACTGTGGACAGCCGTGATGGGCCAGAACCCGAGCCAGTTCCAGAGTCCAACCCGACCGGTGGAAAATGTGAGTTGGGAGGATGTCCAGACCTTCCTCAGTAAAATCAATGAACAAATTCCGAATCTCCATTTAGCGCTGCCCAGCGAAGCCCAATGGGAATACGCCTGCCGGGCGGGTACTGAAACGGCCATTTACACGGGCGATCTGGCGATTCTGGGCAAGTGCAATGCCCCAGCGCTCGATCCCATTGCCTGGTATGGCGGCAACAGCGGGGTCAATTTTGATCTGGCAGATGGTGAAGACAGTTCAAGTTGGCCGGAGAAGCAATACCCGCACACGCGGGCGGGAACGCGCCCTGTAAAACTCAAGAAGGCTAATCCCTGGGGGCTGTACGATATGCTCGGTAACGTCATGGAGTGGACACAAGACCGTTGGCACGAAAACTACCAAGATGCGCCAACTGACGGCTTGGCTTGGGAAGACCGCAGTACCGGCGAGAGACGCCCCTTGCGCGGCGGCGCTTGGGACGGTAAAGCGCGCTACGTGCGTGCATCGTGCCGCATTGATCGCAGCCCCAATTACCGCAGCGGCCTGATCGGCTTCCGCTGTGCCCAAACCTAACGGCAAAGCGATAACGATCGTATATTGCACTCAATCTTTTTCAGCTTTCTGCTTCCAACGTGTTCAATTTAGAAACAAAGTGTCAGGAATCTAAAATCCTTGCAGGAAAGCCCTGAGCAATAGGTTTTGCTCAGGGCTTTAACTCGCTGCTGCCCAACCCGGTATCGGTGGCATCTCCGGCGCGTTGCATGGCTCCCTCGCCATGACGATCGCCTGCTGGTGATCCCAGCGCAGGATTTCCAGGGTGCCATTAGGCCGCTCCACTAATGCGGTACAACTCTCGACCCAGTCACCGTCGTTGCAGTACAGCACCCCGTTGATCTCGCGCAGCGCGGCATGATGAATGTGCCCGCAAATCACCCCGTCCAAACCGCGCCGGGCCGCTTCATGCGCGGCCGCCGTCTCGAAGCGGGCGATGTAGGCCGCGGCCTGGCCAATCCGTTGCTTGAGAAAGCTGGCCAGCGACCAGTAGGGATGATTCCAGCGCCGCCGCCAACGGTTATACCAACGATTGGCGAAAAGCAGCAGATCGTAAGCCCCGTCACCCAGCCAGTACAGCAATGGCCCGCTACAACGCACCGCGTTATCGCACTCATCGCCATGCATGACCAGGAAGCGCCGGCCGTCAGCGGTGACATGGAGCGCTTCCGGGACGATTTCGACGCCGCCAATGCGTAAATCGGGATAGTCACGCGCCACCTCATCATGGTTGCCCGGTATGTACAGCACGCGGACTCCGGCCTGCGCCTTGGCCAGCAGGAGCTTGAGCACTTCGCCATGCGCGGCCGGCCAGCGGCCCCCTTTTTGCAGACTCCAGAAGTCGATCAAATCGCCCACCAGATAAATCTGCTGGCATTCACTCTGGCGCAGAAACTCAAGCAGAAATTCGGCCTTGCATTCCTTGAAACCAAGATGAACATCGGAAATCCATAGAGTGCGCAGTTGCGGAGAAGACATGGAATTAACCGTCGAGTTTTTGCCCGATGAAATGGAAATAGCGCCAGCCACCGCCATAAGCTTTATGAAGAGCCGTAGTAACCGGCTGACAGAGCGTGTTCAGACCGGGCAGTAAATGGCCGTCCATCCGCACATGATTAATACCCATCCAGCGCCGGAACCCCGTGATGCGGGTATCGTGAAAGTCCACGACGGCCAGCCGCCCCCCCGGTCGTAGATCCTGCATCGCCGACGCCAGCGCCCGATTCCAGCCTGGGTTCATCATCGATAAGCAGTAAGAGAACACGATCAGATCAAAGACCGGTTCCGGATACAGCGGCCGGTCGTAACACTGTTGCAGTAGCGTGACCGGTAACTGACGCGCTTCCAGTTTGCGCCGCGCCCGCGCCAGCATGTCCGCCGATAAGTCCAAACCGGTTACCGCAGCCTCTGGGAACTGGCGGGCCAAACGGAGCAGGTTGCCGCCGGTGCCGCAGCCGATTTCTAAAATATTGCGTGGTAAATTCACATCCAAAGCGAGCGCACGGATCAGCGCATTCCGTCCGAAGAGGAAGCTCCAACGGGTTGCATCATAAATCCGGGCATGCCAACGATAGTAACCAGCAAGGGTGGCTTCATCGTTACCTGATGCATGCGATGCATTCGTCCAAGCATGATGGCCCGGCTGTGTCATAACACCTCCGCGAAATGCAGGCTGCCATACGTGCCGACCCGATCCTGAGGATGCAGCGGTCCGGTCAATGCTGGGAAAAATTGCAACGCTTGCCGGGTCCAGTCCGGCAGGAAACGAAGATCATCACCCGCCGAACGCAGCAAGATCCGGCTGCCAGGACGGCTGTTGGCTAGGATCAGCCGCCATTCTTCTTCCAAAGCCTGAGGCTGATGCCAAGCCAGCCAGTCTTGATGATCCAGTAACACGAAATGGCTGTATACGCCGGGGTGCTGGTGCAGGAAACCGCTGACCGTGGTGTCGTAAGTGTGGACTCGATCCCGATGCGCGCGGAGATGGGAAAAATTCTCCTCGCGGAGATAGTTGGGGCAACAGTGTTCCGTGTAGGAACCGGTCACATAAGCCCGCCAGAAGTAGTTGTCATGAATCAGCACCTCAGTGAGCACATGACGCAACTTGTCACTGATGTAACCGATCACACCGCGGGGATATTGGTGTTGGATCAATCGGATTTGCGGGCGCGGCACTCCAAGCAGCGCCAAGGCTGTGGGCTGGCGCAGCAGCCAGGTGCTGAATCGTCCCCACAGTGCTGGCTCGATCTTCTGATATAGCTCGCGTTGTTCTTCCAGTGTCCGGGCATCGAGCAGGTCGAATAGATAGCCGCGCAGTTTGCGCCCTGACTTGAGCAATTGCCGGCTGACCAGCCAGGCGATGGCTCCGCAAGTGCCGTGATAGTAGAAGGAGCGCTTACGGTTCGCCGTGTCGAAATAGGCAATCTTCTGATCCCAGAATGCCGCTGTATAAGCGGGTAGCCGCGGACGCACCGACTGATACAATTCCCGGAAACGCGGATGCGATCCCCGGCGGAACATCTGCTCCAAATCGCCGAAATCGCCATATCCAATCAGCGCCAGCTTAAGTTGCAGAAGGGCATTCTGCCGTGGATTCACATCGACCGCATGAATCGCCGCCGGCGTGTCCAGCAAGTAATCCAAGGCATTACAGCCCGCGCTGGTCAACACCACCACTTGGCTATCCTGATCCAAATTTAACAATTGCCGGTCGATCCGGGGATCTTCCCAGCACATGTTGTAGATCAAATAACGCTGGTGAATCGTTTTGAATAATAAATCATGGGCTTGATTGCCGAGCTGCGCGCCGAGTTTCCTGACCATACCGCCTCGAACCAGGGTTTAGAGAAGTCGATGAGCGAGGAAGTATGCAAACGAATGGTAACGAAATGATGGCGCTGCTATGACAGTTTGGTTGGATTGTCCGGAAGACCGGTCTGTCTGTGTTTCCAGATCTTCTGGGAATGAAACCTCACGCCGCTATCAACGTCTCTTAGCACATGCGATCTCCTTTACTCCGGACCTTATTCCGCTTTTTCCTGCCGGCATTTTTGGCGCTGGCCGTGGCCAATTGCAGCGTTCTACGCTTGGCGTACTACCACATCGATTATTGGTTACTCGGCCAGGTTGAGGATTTCGTGACGCTGAACGCTGAGCAACGTGCGTGGCTGGAGGTGCGGCTGCAAGCACATCGGCAATGGCACTGCCGTACCCAGTTACCCGCTTATGCTGAATGGCTCGATGCATTGTCAGTGGAAATTGCGTCTCCAGCGCCAGACCCGGTCCGGCTGGAAGCGCTTGCCCAGCGCCTGGACTCTTTCATCGATGCGATTCTGGCGGAATTTGCGCCAACGCTGGCAGAGCTGCTGGTGCGGCTCGATCCAGCTCAGCGGACCGAACTCTTCGCCCGGCTGGATCAAGAAGTCATCGAAGCCCGCATCAAATATCTGGACCCGCCCGCCGATGAGCGGCAGCGTGAGCGAGCCGAGCGGCTGAAAAAACGCTTGAAGCCCTGGATTGGCGATCTAACGATCGAGCAGTCCACCCGTATCCAGCAGTGGAGCGCGGCTCTGGACAATCAAAGCGGCGGGTGGCTGGCCCATCGCCAGCGCTTGCTGGAAGCGGTGCGCGAAACCTTGAAGAGAGCGGATAACGGGGTAGCCCGTGCTCGGCTGGTGGGCCTGTTCCAGACTCCGGCTAGCGTGCGCACCGAGGATTACATTCGTCAGGCAACCCAAAACCGGATAGAAGCACTGGCACTAACAGTTGATTTGATACGGCTGGCTACCAGCCAGCAGCGCACCCGACTTAAAAAGCGCATCGGCGATTTGCGGACGGATTTGCAGGCGATCAGCTGCGGCGATCCCACGCTTGCTGCATCGGCGAACCGGATCAGTGCTAAAACCGACTGATCCGCAGAATCATCATTGGCGATTTTTTCACCAACTCGGATTGTTGCAAGTCAGACAAACGGTTGCGTGCTCAGCAGAGCGGTTGCTGCAAACTTATCCACAAAATCTGTGGAAAACCCATTCATCCTCCAGTTCTTCCTGTTCCCTGAGCAGAGGAGGCCGAGGCAGGGAATCAGGGCAATTGCGCTATGAGGGGACTTGACAAACGGTAAGAAGGCCGCATGTGAAGGAAAAAAATCTACCGGATGGAGATCCTCACGTTACCGCGCTTACTCGATCCACGCCCCTCTTTCAGCCATCTCCCAGATCCTCGCCGGGAAACCCGGAATAAACTGTATGCCCTTGAGGATATTTTGATGATTGTTCTCAGCGCAGTGCTGAGCAGGATTGAAGATTGGGTCGGTATGGAAGCCTTTGCTCAGGAACGGGAAACGTGGTTACGAAGCTTTCTGAGATTGCCGAATGGGATTCCCGCCCATGATACCTTAAGCGATGTTATCGACCGCCTTGATCCGGTCGCGTTCCGGGCGGCGTTTACCGCATGGGCGGCCGACGCTTTACCGAATTTGGGGGGCGAACAGGCCTGTGTGGATGGCGTTACCGGTCTTGGAAACGGTTGAAAAAGATCATGGCCGGATTGAGATTCGGCGCACGGCCCTGAGTTCGGCGATTGATTGGCTCGATGCCAAACCGGATTGGGCCGGGCTGCAAGCGGTCGCGTGCGTGGAATCCACCCGGATCATCGGCAACCAAACAAGTACCGAGTATCGTTATTTCCTCTGTTCATTGACCGATCCAGGCCGATTTGCGGCGACGGTGCGCGGTCATTGGGGCATTGAAAATCAACAGCATTGGGTCTTGGATGTGCAATTTGGCGAAGATGCTTGTCGGACGCGACGTGACCACTCCGCCGAAAATCTCGCGCTGATTCGCCGGGTCGCTTTGAATACCCTGCGTCACAATGGCCCGATCCGCGATAGCCTCAAACAGCGGAAAATTCGTGCGGCTCTCAATGACCGTTATCGGTTAAACCGCCTCTTGGGCATCGTGACTCCCGCCTCCTCATAGCGCGATTGCCCTGCAGACGCAAGGAACGCCTTGCGTCTGGCCGCCAAGTCGCCACTTCCCTCATGCGTTCAGCCATCGCTCCCTTGGGAACGCTATCCGCTGTCAGTCACAGTCAACGGCGATGGGTGCTTGGGCGCTTCCGGGATTTCATGCGGCAACCACGCCCGCACACGACAGCCGCCTCCAGGGTCGGCGTCGATGATCGCCGCGCCGCCTAATTCTTGGGCGCGCTGTTTGATCAGCGCCAGGCCGTGACCGCTCCGAGTCGCATTGAGATCGAACCCGCGCCCGTTGTCCTCAATCTCGATCCATGCGCGATTGGCTTCGGCGTCGAAGCGCGCCGTCACCGTAATCTCAGTGGCAGCCCCATGCTGTATCGCATTGGTAATGACTTCCAACATCAGATTTTGGATGCTGCGCACGCAGGTCGGGGTCAACCTCTCGAATGGCGGTAGCGCGGACACTCGCCAGAGGAGGGAAACGCCAGCCACCCGCAAGCGATCCTGCAACCGATAGCGCAAGTTCCCCAGAATTGTGCCTAGGTCCCCGCCATAGTCTTGCAGGGAATCCACGGTAAGTTTCAACTCTTCGAGCGCCTCGCTGATGTATTCCATCGCGGCGGTATGCGATCTCCGGTCGTTGCGCAGCACGTTGAGCGCCCCGCTCAACCGGCTTCCCAAACCGTCGTGCATGTCGCGCATCAGGCGTTGGCGCTCAGCAAGGGCAGCGGCTTGTTGTAACACCTCCCTGGTTTGCTCGAAAGAAGCGGCAAGCTGACGCTCGCGCTCAGCGACCCGCTCGGCGAGGGTCTGGTTCAGGGCGCGCAATTCGCGAACGGCGCGCGTGTAGCGATCGGCAATGATGAACCCCATCGTCAGGCAGAACAGAATGGACACGTAGCGCACCCACGAGGAATCCCCAAAAGAGTCTGGCGTCAGCCAAACGTAAACCCAGTCGCGAATCCCCACCAGCACCCCCACCCACAGCGCCAACGCTACCATGACCTGCTCGCACCGGTGGCTGCACCAGGCGGCTTGGAGCGCCACCCCGGCGCAAAGCACGGCCAGTGCGATCATTAATCCCAGCCAGAGGGTCCAAAGGATCAGATAGCCCTGGTTGAAGGCAGCCAGGCTAACCCCCACCGCGCCAAGCACATACGCCCGCCAAACCAAAAGGAACCAGCGCCGCTCGATCGCCAGCACCTGCATGGTCAGCCGGGCCGTCAGGCCGACATACAGCGCATAGGCGAAGGCCATGGCGACGCCCCAGGCGGGCCAGCCGAGCGGCGGTCTATCGATCAGCACGTCGCCGACGCGGAACGCCCAGACCAGTTCGGCCACCCCGAAGATCATGAACAAAGGATCGCGCTGCTGCGACCAGAGCAACAGCGCGAACAAGCCCACCACCGAACTGATGCACACCACGATGAGCGAACCGTTGATTCGCCATCGGTAGGCTGCGCTGAATTCACGTTCCACGTCGCTCTCAACGCCAAAGTAAACGATGGACAATCCACCCCGGCGCAACGCCTGCGCGTGAATCGTGATTTCCAGCAGATCGTCGCCGCGCAACAGCGCTTTCGGGATGGCGATAAAGCGAGGCGCCTTGGCGAAGTCAACGTGCAAACCTTGGGCATCCAAAGGAGACGTGACGAGCGCGCCGTTGATGCGCACTGCGAATTGATTGCCAATTTTTGGGATATAAATGGCCCTGGGTTCATCTCCGGCGTCCATCAGGGGATCAAGCCGGAGTTGAAAAAGCGCCTGTCCATCGCGTTGACCGGAGACCCAATCCCAGCGGTAAGGCAACCGGACCCTGGTTGGCGCGGCTGCCGGTTGCCCGGCGACCGTCACCGTAACCAAAGCCTCGCGCAGCGTGACAATCGAGCCCGCCGTGGCGGCGCCGGCGTCCAGCGCGGCGGCCAGGCTGAGCACAAGCACGATCAGCAGCAGCGGCATCGGGTCACTCGTCCAGGACGCCTCGCAACAACCCCATCTTGCTGGCCTCGAAAACCGCTTCCGCGCGGGAATGCACGCTGAGTTTGCCATACAGATGCTTGATATGGGTCTGGATGGTGTGGATGCTCACCGAGAGCAACCCTGCCACCTCCGCGTAGGTGTAGCCGCGCGAGATCAGTACCAGAATCTCGGTTTCCCGCTCGGTAAGCGTTGGCGCTTCGACGGCGATCGCCAGTTGGCCGGGCGCTTGGTCCCGCGGCGGCTCCCCAACCGGCGGACTCTTGCGCAAGCGTTGCAGCAAGCGGCGAGCGATAATCGGACTCATCGGCGAACCGCCCGAACGAATCTGGCGAATCGCTTCTTCGAGCGTCACGCCCGGCGTATCCTTGAGAATGTAGCCACTGGCCCCGGCTTCGATGCTGGCGAGCACCAGGGCTTCGTCGCCAAACATGGAAAACACCATGATTTCACAGGCCGGATACTGCTGGGAGGCCAAGGCGATCACTTCCAGGCCCGAACCATCGGGCAAACCCAGATCGACCAGCAGCACGTCTGGACGGAACTGCGCCAGAGCCTCCTTGGCTTCCGCGACCGAAGCCGCGCGAAACTGGGCGTGCATGTCCGGCTGCGACCGCACAGCGGCCGCCATGCGCCGCATGGCGTCAGGCTGATCCTCGACCAACCCCACCTGAACAGCTTGATCCACCGAAGTTGCTATCATGACCGCTCCTATTCGCATCGCAATGCCCGTTCGCCGCCTTCGTCAACCCGTGCTCCTCAGAATAAAACGCCAAGACTCAATGCGACGTACCGGGAAACCACGGTGTTCTCTCCGGCGAAGCGTTGCCGGTAGGACAGATTGGCGTAGAACGGTATCTTGGCAGTTTTCTCTTTATCTTTATAAAGTTGTAAGGTCGAATAGCCCACGGTCAGCGCCACGCGCTGATTTTCACTCTCGGATTCCTGTTCCAGCGCGGAATAGGTAAACCCAAGATGGCCGTCGATAGCATCCTGAAATTTGCGGGTGAAGCTGTATCGCAGGGCGACCGACCACTCTGGCGTGAATTGGTAAAGACCGGTCACATCGAAGCCGAACAGATCCCCAAGATCGCGCTCGACGGCTTCGATGTTGCGCGTGATCGGCTGATCAACCGCATCGGGAATGCGCAAGGTCAGGCGGTCCGGCAACTGGAGATCGTAACGGACAGTCACGTTCAATGGCAGGTTTTCCATCCCGAGATAATCCGCGTGCATGCGGAACATCACATCGGTCTGACCTTCCCCGAAATCGACCGCCGCGAGGTTGTCGATGTCCCTCACTGCGCCGGTGGGCAGCCGCAACCCGCTCGCCACCGCCAGCCGCCAGGGGTCCTGATCGTAAAACTGGTATTTGCCATACAGTTCGATGTCGCCAATTCCGCTGCCCGAAAAGGTTTTAAATCGCTCGTAGCCATAGCCGGGAATATCCGGGACGCCATCCTGATTGACATCAAGTCCCGGACCCAGGAGGTCTTGAATATCCTCGTCGCTCAACGGCGTCCCCCCGGCGGCGATGGGAATCAATGGGCTGCGATAGGCATCGGCGGGCGTTCCAAAAAGGGGATTTTTTCCCACATTGGCGTGTGATGCATCCAATCCGGCCTGAATCTCATTCCTGATGTGGAAATAGGGAATTTTCATGACCAACGCCAGTTGATCGGTCAGGCCATACGCCAAATACACATCCGACTGGCGATAAAGCAGATTGGCGTCCACCACCGACTGGCCGAGCGTGGCTTGGCCGCCTACCAGCGCATCCAGCGCCGATAGCGCCGGAAATACCCGGCTGTCCAGATGCGCATTCAAATCCGCGGCCAGGTCTTCCGTGTCTCCCCCCGGTCCGTAACGCTTATCGATCGGGAAGTAGGAGTAAAACGTGGCATCCACCAGCGAAACGCCCTGGGGAAGCACTCGGGCAGAATTGTCGTCGGCCAGGGCGTTCGTGAACACAAGCCATTGGATAATCATGGTCCGCGCAATCCTTCCGATTCTAGGCATGATGGCCATTTTCATCCCGGTTGCTAAAGGTCATTCGTTCCCGCCGCGACCCGGCTCAGGATTTTCCGGAATCGAGCGGTTGCGGGTCATGCTCTTCATAATCCAGGAAATCCGCGTGCTTGATCGTATAGGATTGAATCTGGCGCCGATCCACCAATTTTACCCTGATGGCCTCCGCCGACCAGTCGAGTATTCCGTAGTTCCGGCGCTTGCCTATCAGCTTGTATTTATAAATCGCCGCTCCCGAGGCAATGATCTCGAACAATTGCGTGCCGCCGCTGGGCGGCAGGAAAGCGTTTTCGTGGATATCCCCGGACAGGAACAGGATTTTGCGATCACCGATGATCTCCAAAAACCGGGAATACTCCTGGGCGTACCGCAGCCAGCCATTGCCCGTCGCGCGTATCGGCGTGCCGGCGCACAGCACGGTGAGTAGATAGGGATGGTCGAGTTCCTGTTTCAGGAACTGAAGCTGCGCATTGCCGAGAAGCCGTCCGTCTTTCCCCGGCAGGTCCCGATAAGAGCGCGTGTCCAGAAAAATGGCTTTGCCGATGATTTCCCCAGCGTGCTTGAGCGGGATCGCGTAGTAAAGCTGATCAGGATCCGGGTTGGGATTGCATTGCAGGAATTGATTGAAAAGCTGGCGGGCGATGGCCTGCTTGGTCGCGGGTACCTCGACGCCGCAGGCGTTGTTCCATGCGAAATCATGATCATCCCAGGTTCCATACACGCCGCCATCCGCATTCTGCCGCTGACGCAAGCTTGAATACAGCGCCTTGAAGTTCAGCTCGGCCCATTGCTTCTGGTACTTGGCAAGCATGGTGGCCTGAAACCGGCTGTCATCCCAGTGTTCTGGTTCACCCAGGTTAGGGAAGAAATCCATATAGATATTATCGCCGAGCAGGAATAAATAATCGGGCTTTTCTGTCGCAATTTGCTGCCAAACCCGTTGCTCGGGGAATTGTTCGATATGCATGCAGGATGTAAACGCGATTTTCATGAGTGATCCCTGGTATTGAATCGAAAGGATAATGCCAAGAATGCTAGATTCTCTTGGGAAAAATAGCTATCCCATGAATATGGGGTTCGGTCCAATGCGGCGACAAAATATCCGCCATCTTCTCCAATCTAATTGGAAAATTTAATTGGAAAATTTAATAAACGACTCCGTAGCAAGCTGCGGGGTAATCAATAAGCACCCTGCTTTCGTTTATCAAAAGATAAAAACTGATCCTTAAAAACTTTCAATAGCACAAAACAATTAATTGTTTTAAATATAATTATTAAAATTGTGATAAGTCATTAAGCATCTTCAGCGTTGCTTATCCCATATTTTAGGTATTTTAGTAAAGCTGGATACTCGTTAAATTATATCCTATAAATCTGGATCATTTAAATCAACTATTGCTCTATTTTATTATTCTGAAATACAGAAGATACTACTGATAATAAAAATTTATGCCAAATTGCTGTGAAATGTCTTTTTACGCATTATTTTCACTGGGAAAAGATATCAAAACCATAAGCGACGCCATCTTTCTCTCAAGGACGCCAATCCACAACATTATTTCCGGATTAAACCCAGAAATTGTCATTATTTTGATATTGATGATTTTTAGTGTTGCAAAATCAAGGTATGAACACGATGATGTGGAGCAGAAAAAATGCGCGCCAATGATGCAATAAAATCGAACAATCCTTATTCTCCGAATGCCCGGCGGCCCGACGCCAATTCGCGCCTTCGGTCCGTCATTCTGGATATTTGCGCCCGCTACCAGGCAGCGGAGATTCTCGGCATTGGCCCAGGCGTTTTGCCGCTCTGCCTCGATTTGCATAGCGCAGGCTATACCGTGACGATCATGACCCCCGATGAAGAATCCACGCCCCGCTTCGATGACTTGACGCCGGGATACCGGCTGGATTCGCGGGCCATGCAACTTGGCTGCGATCAAACCAAACGCATGAACTTCAACACAGCAGTCATTATGGAATCCGAAAAACCCCGTTTAGATCTGTCAGCCTTGATCGAATTTGCAACATTACGGTTGCAATCGGGCAGCGTGATCCTGTTACCGACTCCCTACCACGGCTATTTGCAGACCTTTTTAAACACCGCAAGCCGATGGTGGAATTTTCTCTATTCCATAGCGCGCCTTAACCATCCGGTTCCCTGCTGGCCGAGCAAAAATCTCCAAGTATTGCTTGCACTGAATGGCTTCTCGATCATCGAGCGCATCGGCGTTCGCGGCCCCGCTCTGGAATGGCAAACATTGATTATCGTCGCAAAGAAGCTATAGCAAAATGCGCGGAGCCATGCCGCGTTGACCCGATCGGACGATACTGCTACAAGAACTGACCAATATCGCTTCTTCCAGAGGAGCCAACCCGCATGAGCCACCTCCTTGACGAACTCCCGCACGTTCCGCAAACGGCTCCTCCCCGTCCCGCGCGGGAAACGCTACCAACGATATACGACTTGCCAAGCGAAGACCCGGAGGAACCCGGTTTGCCCGACGATTTCCACTACTTTCAACCCCAGTTGTTGCGGGAAATCTTCGCTCCGCCCGCTTGGCCAGAGGATCAGGGCAATTGCGCTATGAGGGGACTTGACAAACGGTAAGAAGGCCGCATGTGAAGGAAAAAAATCTACCGGATGGAGATCCTCACGTTACCGCGCTTACTCGATCCACGCCCCTCTTTCAGCCATCTCCCAGATCCTCGCCGGGAAACCCGGAATAAACTGTATGCCCTTGAGGATATTTTGATGATTGTTCTCAGCGCAGTGCTGAGCAGGATTGAAGATTGGGTCGGTATGGAAGCCTTTGCTCAGGAACGGGAAACGTGGTTACGAAGCTTTCTGAGATTGCCGAATGGGATTCCCGCCCATGATACCTTAAGCGATGTTATCGACCGCCTTGATCCGGTCGCGTTCCGGGCGGCGTTTACCGCATGGGCGGCCGACGCTTTACCGAATTTGGGGGGCGAACAGGCCTGTGTGGATGGCGTTACCGGTCTTGGAAACGGTTGAAAAAGATCATGGCCGGATTGAGATTCGGCGCACGGCCCTGAGTTCGGCGATTGATTGGCTCGATGCCAAACCGGATTGGGCCGGGCTGCAAGCGGTCGCGTGCGTGGAATCCACCCGGATCATCGGCAACCAAACAAGTACCGAGTATCGTTATTTCCTCTGTTCATTGACCGATCCAGGCCGATTTGCGGCGACGGTGCGCGGTCATTGGGGCATTGAAAATCAACAGCATTGGGTCTTGGATGTGCAATTTGGCGAAGATGCTTGTCGGACGCGACGTGACCACTCCGCCGAAAATCTCGCGCTGATTCGCCGGGTCGCTTTGAATACCCTGCGTCACAATGGCCCGATCCGCGATAGCCTCAAACAGCGGAAAATTCGTGCGGCTCTCAATGACCGTTATCGGTTAAACCGCCTCTTGGGCATCGTGACTCCCGCCTCCTCATAGCGCGATTGCCCTGGGTAGGAAATAGAGAGAGTCAAGGCGCTTTCTCCAGATGCTGCCGGGCGCTATCTTGCATGAAGCGATTGATATCCTTCTCAAACTTCTTCAAATCTTCGGGACGGGTCGGCACGGGTGGCGGTGTGACAGTATTTGCTGTTTCCGAGGTAACCACCGCCGCCGGTGGTTTATGGCCAAGCCATTGAACCAAGGTCATACCAATAATGGCCAGTACGGCCAGCAACATCACGATACGCATGGCGGTTTCCTCATTAACCAATCAATTCAAGGAAGACGGGCGCTTCCCCCACTTGAGAACTTTGAGCCGCACGGGAATTTGTGCCTTGACCGGTTCGGAGAAAGCACAGCATGTTTGAAATAATCTATAATTGTACAGAAAATTTAATATGTTGCATCGGTAAATGATACTCCTGGTCTCCTGATGATCTAGACTCTAACCATGTGGCCCAATCAGCAGCCGGAACCTAAAGGGAAACACGAACACCAAGAGGGAATTTCATTGGAAGTGGTTATTGAAATCCCGCTGGGCAGTTTTCTGAAACGCGGCTCGACTGGCCAACCAGATTTTGTATCTCCGTTCCCCTGCCCATTCCATTACGGCTCCGTTGAGGCCTTTGCAAGTCTTGAAGGCAACCCCAGCCGCAATCTGTGAAGAGTAGTGCGACGCCCATGCTGCTATAACAAGAGTCCAACCACGAAATGAAGTGATGTAGACCGGCCCGATCATCCCATTCTGAAAGAATTGCCTAGCAGAAGTGTCTTTTAAAATAGTCATCTCCTAGAGGATAAATCAATGAATGAAGTGCCTGTTATCGCTCAAAAAGCACCCTATCCAATCGAATTGAAAGCCGGTAAAACCTACTATTGGTGCCGGTGCGGCCGCAGTCAGCGGCAACCTTTCTGTGATGGTTCCCACACTGGAACAGAATTCGAACCAGTCCCTTTAACCGCAACGCAATCGGAAACCGTTTATCTCTGCGGATGTAAGCGGACTAAAAATCAACCGTTCTGCGATGGGGCCCATCAAACCTTATAGGTCTATCAGCAGACCAATCGATTCCATCATGTTTCACCAGTTGGCGGCCATCGTCTTTCCTCTATTCGCCATGGTAGCGGCCGGTTTTTTCTACGGCCGCCGCCACCTGCCCGATATGGCGGTGGCCAACCGGATTAATCTGGAGATTTTTACCCCGGCGCTGATCTTCTCGGTGCTGTCAGCCAAGGATTTTCAGATCGCGGCCTACGCTAATTTAGCGTTGGCGGGCACACTCGTGGTTTTGGGTTCAGGCTTGATCGCCTGGCCACTGGCCCGCTTGGCGGGTTGGCGGGTCAAAGCTTTCGTGCCACCCATGATGTTCACTAATTCTGGCAACATGGGGCTGCCTCTGGCGGTGCTGGCGTTCGGTGAGCCGGCCTTAGCAGCAGCTCTGGTCTTGTTCCTGGTGGAGAACACGCTGCATTTCACGGTCGGCAACGCTCTGCTGGAAGGCCGGATCCATCCTGGGATGCTGTTGCGCATACCGATGCTGCAAGCCACTCTGGCTGGACTGGCAGTGGCGCTGCTGGATGTCACTGTGTGGGCGCCTTTAGCAGTGACGTTGGATCTGATGGGGCAAGTGGCTATCCCGCTGATGTTGTTCGCCCTGGGCGTGCGCATGACGCGCATCAATTTCAAGGACTGGCGCATCGGACTGGCTGGGGCGGTGATCTGCCCAGCTTCAGGGATCGCCATCGCATTGCTGGCCGCGCCGCTGCTAGGAGTGACCGGCCAACAATATGATCAATTGCTGGTGTTCGGCGCTCTGCCGCCAGCCGTTCTCAATTTCATGCTGGCCGAGAAGTTCAACGAATCACCCGAAGCAGTGGCTTCCATCGTCCTCATGGGTAATCTCGCCAGCATGCTCACGCTGCCAGCAGTGCTGGCCTGGGTGCTTTGAATGCCATGCACCGGCACCATGCTGGATCGCTGAATCCTCCATGACCAATTCAAGAAAATCGCTTTTTTCACTCTAACGCTTGCCAACCCGGTCTTCTTTGGGTAATCTTCCGCGCCTATCGCTTAGGCGCGTAGCTCAGTTGGTTAGAGCACCACCTTGACATGGTGGGGGTCGTTGGTTCGAGTCCAATCGCGCCTACCAAATTTTGCAGGCTGCACAGCAGCGAAACGATTACAGCAAAGGGCGTGCCTTCCTTCCAAAAGAAGGTTTCATGGTGCGCCCTTTATTATTTTAACTTCCCTAGAAAATCATTAGCCGATTAAGAGAACTGCAGCAATGCCGACCATCACGCTTCCCGATGGCAGCCAGCGTGTCTTCGAGAACCCCGTCAGCGTCCGGGAGATCGCTGCTGCGATTGGCCCTGGACTGGCCAAGGCTGCTTTGGCCGGCAAGATTGATGACCATCTGGTCGATACCTCCTATATCATTACCCAAGATGCCCATTTGGCCATCATCACTGATCGCGATCCGGAAGGGCTGGGTATCATCCGCCATTCCAGCGCCCATCTGCTAGCCCATGCGGTCAAGCAACTCTATCCCAGCGCCCAGGTCACTATCGGTCCGGTCATCGAAAACGGTTTCTATTACGACTTCGCCTTCGAGCGCCCTTTCACGCCCGAGGACCTGGGGCGGATTCAGGCGCGCATGGAGGAACTGGCGGCCCGCGATATTCCTGTCAGCCGATCGGTCATGCCCCGCGATGAAGCCGTTACCTTCTTTCGCAACATGGGCGAGGAGTACAAGGCGCGAATCATCGCTGACATTCCGTCCAACGAGGACATTTCCCTTTACCGGCAGGACGACTTTATTGACCTTTGCCGCGGCCCGCATGTCCCTTCCACCGGAAAGCTTAAAGCCTTCAAATTGATGAAGGTGGCTGGCGCCTACTGGCGCGGCGACTCGCGCAACGAGATGCTGCAACGCATTTATGGCACGGCCTGGACCGATCAGAAGGCGCTGAAAACCTACCTGCACCGGCTGGAAGAAGCCGAGAAGCGCGATCATCGCCGCGTCGGCAAGGCGCTGGATCTATTCCATGTCCAAGAAGAAGCGCCGGGCATGGCATTCTGGCACGACCGCGGCTGGCGCATCTACGTCGAGGTGCAGAACTACATCCGCCAAATGCTGCGTGAACATGGCTATCAGGAAGTCCATACCCCGCAGATCATCGACCGCAGCCTGTGGGAACGCTCCGGGCATTGGGAAAAATTCCGCGACGACATGTTCACGACCGCATCGGAAAACCGTGATTATGCGGTCAAGCCGATGAACTGCCCTGGTCACATCCAAATTTTCAACCAGGGGCTGAAGAGTTACCGCGATCTACCGTTACGCATGGCCGAATTTGGCTCCTGCCACCGCAATGAACCGTCTGGCACCCTGCATGGATTAATGCGCGTGCGCAACTTTGTCCAGGACGACGCCCACATCTTCTGCACCGAGGAGCAGATTCAGCCGGAAGTCACGGCGTTCATGGATCTGCTGTTCCAAGTCTATGCTGACTTCGGCTTCAACGAGGTGCAACTAGCCCTAGCGACCCGCCCCGGCAAGCGCGTGGGCAGTGATGAAGTGTGGGACAAGGCGGAAAAGGCCTTGGAACTAGCATTGAATCGCACCGCGCTGCCTTGGCAGCTTAAACCGGGCGAGGGCGCGTTCTATGGCCCAAAAATCGAGTTCGTGTTGCGCGATTGCCTGGATCGGCTCTGGCAATGCGGCACCATCCAGGTCGATTTCTCCATGCCTGGCCGACTGGATGCACACTATATTGCCGAGGACGGCAGCAAGCGGACGCCCGTCATGTTGCACCGAGCCATTCTCGGTTCATTGGAACGGTTTATTGGCATTTTGATTGAACAATACGCCGGCGCATTGCCAGCCTGGCTGGCGCCCGTGCAGGCAGTGGTGCTCAATATCACCGATCATCAGGCCGGATACGCCGCACAGGTTGAAAAATCCCTGATGCGACAAGGTTTCCAAGTCTCGGTTGACTTGAGAAACGAGAAGATCGGTTTTAAAATTCGTGAACATACCTTGCAGCGCGTGCCTTATCTACTGGTCGTCGGCGACCGGGAGATGGAAACCGAGACCGTCGCTGTACGCACCCGCACCGGCCAGGACTTAGGCGGCATGACGTTGGCCGTCTTCGCCGAATCCCTGCGAACCGACATCGCCCGGCGCGGGCGAACTGAATAATCACTGGAGGACCGCAACATCGCTGCGAATAATGAACTCCGGCTCAACGAAGAGATTACCGGGCGTGAAGTACGCCTGATCGATCAGGACGGCGAGCAGGCAGGGGTTGTCCCCTTGGTGCACGCTAAGCGGATGGCCGAGGAGGCCGAACTGGATTTGGTGGAAATCTCCCCAAATGCCAAGCCGCCGGTTTGCCGTATCATGGACTATGGCAAATTCCGGTTCGAGCAGGCCAAGAAGCAAAGTGAAGCCCGGAAAAAGCAAAAGCAGATCCAGGTTAAAGAAATCAAATTCCGTCCGGGCACGGACGAAGGGGACTATCAGGTCAAACTACGCAACCTGATCCGGTTCCTAAGCGAAGGTGACAAAGCCAAGGTGACCTTGCGGTTCCGAGGCCGCGAAATGGCACACCAGAATATTGGTGCCAACCTTCTCAAACGCGTCGAAGACGACCTAATCGAATACGGTACAGTGGAACAGCGACCCCGAATGGAAGGGCGGCAAATGGTCATGACCATCGCGCCGGTGAAAAAGAAATGATCTTTCCTAATAGGCGTTGACCTTCCCGTCCTCCGATACATATCGGGATTTAATCCCTGAATCGACTCTTTAAAAATTGCGGAGTTATGCAATGCCCAAGATGAAAAGCAATCGCGGTGCAGCGAAGCGCTTCAGCCGCACCGGGTCCGGCCAGTTCAAGTGTTCTCACTCACATCTCCGGCACATCCTGACCAAGAAGAGCGCCAAGCGGAAACGCCAGTTGCGTGGTACAACAACCATCGCTGCAGTGGATACTCCGGCTGTGCGCCGGATGTTGCCCTACGCTTGATGCCCCCCTGGACTGGAGAAATTTAATCATGCCTCGAGTGAAACGTGGCGTTACCGCCCACGCCCGTCATAAGAAAGTCCTTAAATTAGCCAAGGGTTATTATGGCGCCCGCAGCCGGGTGTACCGGGTTGCCAAACAAGCCGTTATCAAAGCTGGCCAGTACGCCTACCGCGATCGCCGCCAGAAAAAGCGTGACTTCCGCGCACTGTGGATCGTGCGCATCAACGCCGGTGCGCGCGAACACAGTCTATCCTATAGCCGGCTGATCAATGGCCTGAAAAAGGCCACTATTGAAATCGACCGTAAGATGCTGGCTGACCTGGCAGTATTCGACAAGCCGGCTTTTGCCGAACTGGCCAACCGCGCTAAGGTTGCGCTCGGCATCGCCTAAATCGTTCCACCCCACTTCTCAAACGGGGAAAGGGCACGGTCCTTTCCCTTTTTTGTGAGCTATCGTTACGAGACCCACCCGCGTGGATGCACTGCCCAAACTACTGCAAACTGCTCAAACCGCTATTGCTGGAGCTAGCGATCTCGCTACTCTAGATCAAGTGCGTGTCCATTATCTGGGCAAAAAAGGTGCCCTCACTGAGCGGCTCAAGGAACTAGGCAAATTACCTGCTGAGGAGCGTCGTCAGGCTGGTCAGGCAATCAACGAAGCCAAACAGATATTGGAAACTACCCTGACTGTCCGTAAGACTGCGCTGGAAGCAGCAGCGCTGGATGCCCGGCTCGCTAATGAAGCCATCGATGTGACTCTACCCGGACGCGGCCAACATCCAGGTGGCTATCATCCACTCAGCCGCACGCTGACCCGGATTGAGGAACTTTTCGCCAAAATCGGTTTTACCATTGCTAAGGGGCCAGAAGTTGAGGACGATTTCCGCAATTTTGAAGCTCTGAACATCCCACCGCAACATCCAGCGCGGGCGATGCATGACACCTTCTACTTTAATGCCCATACCCTGCTACGCACCCACACCTCACCAGTACAAATCCGTGTCATGGAAACCCAGCCACCGCCGGTACGAGTCATCGCCCCTGGCCGGGTTTACCGCTGCGATTCCGATGTGACTCACTCTCCGATGTTCCATCAGGTCGAGGGATTGCTGGTCGATGAAAATGTCAGTTTCGCTGACCTAAAGGGGGTTCTGGACGATTTTCTGCGGCATTTCTTCGAGCGTGATCTGGCAGTACGCTTCCGTCCGTCCTATTTCCCCTTCACCGAGCCATCCGCTGAAGTCGACATCCAATGCGTAATCTGTGGTGGCGATGGCTGCCGGGTATGCAAGCAGAGTGGTTGGCTGGAGGTGCTCGGTTGCGGCATGGTGCATCCCGCAGTCTTTGAAAAAGTGGGTATCGATAGCGAGCGCTACACGGGCTATGCCTTTGGCATGGGCGTCGAACGGCTGACAATGTTGCGTTATGGCGTCAATGATCTACGACTGTTTTTCGACAATGATCTGCGTTTCCTGCGGCAGTTTCAGTAATATCGAATCTCATCTACACAAATAGGCACGTACAATAGCGGATTGAGACGTTATCTAGCGCCTTCCACTAGAAGGGAACCAGCGCCTGGGAGGCGATGCCATTAACTTGTCAGTTTGGCTATTCCCCGGTTGAGAATGGAATCTTCACGAACTTGATAAGTGATCTCAGCCCCCCACCCTGTATGAAGCCTTGCTATATGCCGCTGACGGCGCCCACGCAGATCAAAATTCTGCCGCCCAATAATATCGAACGGAAACCCAAGACAAGTAAAATTCGTCTGACTCTTGATGAATGACACGAACCGTCAGCGAGAAAATCGAATGACTTACAGGATTTCATTATGAAAATCAGTAGCCAATGGTTGCGGAAATGGGTTGATCCCGGCATTTCCAACACCGAACTTGCTATGCAACTGACCATGGCGGGTCTGGAAGTGGACCACATCGAACCCGCTGCACCCGCTTTTCACTCTGTGGTCGTCGGCCGTATCACTGACTTAGCTCCTCACCCCGATGCCGACCGCTTACGCGTGGCAACTGTAGATATAGGAGATGTTAACCCGCTACACATCGTCTGCGGCGCCCCTAATGTTACGATCGGCATGTGCGTGCCAACCGCACTGATTGGGGCAGAGTTACCAGGCGGATTGATTATTAAGAAATCCAAACTGCGTGGTATCGAATCACAGGGCATGCTCTGCTCGGCCAAGGAACTGGGACTGGCAGAAAGTTCCGATGGGCTGTTGCCTTTGCCAGCCAACAGCCCCCCCGGTCAAAGTGTACGTGAACTGCTGGCGCTGGATGACGCCATCATCGAAATTGAATTGACGCCTAACCGGGGTGATTGCCTGAGCATGGAAGGCGTAGCTCGCGAGGTAGCGGTTCTCAACCGCTGTGAATTCCAATCGCTCACGGCAGAAGCAGTGGAACCGGTGCTTGATGCCACCTTCCCAGTCACACTGCTCGATCCTGCTGCCTGTCCGCGTTACGTTGGCCGCGTAATTCGCAATGTCAATCCCACTGCCGAAACGCCTTTGTGGATGAAAGAACGCCTGCGCCGGGTGGGTATTCGCAGCCTAGGTCCACTGGTAGATATCACTAACTATGTCATGCTGGAGCTTGGCCAGCCGATGCACGCGTTCGATTTGAACCGGCTGACGGGCGGCATCGAAGTACGTTACGCCCGGCCAGGCGACCGGCTGGAATTACTCAATGGTGTGGTCATTGAACCGGATGCAGAGACTTTGCTGATTACCGATCATCAAGGTCCTCTGGCGTTGGCCGGGATTATGGGCGGTGAGATTAGTTCCTGCACTGACGAAACACACGATGTATTTCTGGAAAGTGCCTTCTTCGCGCCCGCCAGCATCGTCGGCCGTGCCCGCCGTTATGGCTTGCAAACAGATTCCTCCTACCGCTTCGAGCGCGGAGTGGACCCACAACTGCAGCGTCGTGCTACTGAACGTGCTACTCAGCTGCTGATCGATATGGCTGGTGGCCAACCAGGCCCTATCGTCGAAGCGGTATCGCCGGAACATCTGCCGGTAGAACCGGCGATTCGTCTGCGGCCAACGCGCATTTATAAGCTGCTGGGCATGGATATCCCTACCATCCAAGTCGAAGATATCCTGCGGCGATTGGGCATGGCGGTCGCACCGGAAACCGATCATTGGCTGGTGGTTCCGCCCAGCAGCCGCTTCGATATTGCCCTGGAAGCGGATTTGATCGAAGAGATCATTCGCATTTACGGTTACGGCCGGGCACCAAGTAACCGGCCGTTGACCCGGCTTGAGATGCCTCCGCAACCGGAAGAGCAGGTCAGCTTGGAACGGTTGCGGGAGGCGCTGGTACAGCGTGGTTTTCAGGAGGCGATCACTTATAGCTTTGTCGATCCCGTTTTTCAGAAATGCCTGGATCCCGAGCATGAACCTCTGGCATTAACCAATCCACTTTCTGCTGATCTGGCGGTGATGCGCACCAGTTTGTGGCCAGGTTTGTTAAAGGCGGTGATCTATAATCAAAAGCGCCAACAGTCACGGATACGGCTATTCGAACATGGTCTGAATTTTCTGCCCACCGACAAAAACTTATGGCAGGAAACGTATCTAGGTGGCGTTGCCGTGGGTGCCATTGTACCAGAGCAATGGGGCACGCCCGTCCGGGCACTGGATTTTTTCGACTTCAAGGCGGATGTCGAGACGCTGTTAGCCTTGACAGGTGAGCTGGAGGCATTCCGGTTTATCGCTGCCACACATCCGGCACTGCATCCAGGCCAAAGTGCCCGGATTGAGCGGGCTGGCGAGTCAATCGGCTGGCTAGGCGCACTACATCCACGGGTTGCACAAGAACTGGATGTGGAAGGTGATGCCTTCGTTTTTGAATTGCAGTTAGCCGGATTGCAAGCGGCACGGTTGCCGGTATTTCATGAATTGTCCCGTTTCCCGGTCAGCCGTCGCGATCTAGCGATCGTCGTCGATGAGAGTGTCACTACCCAGGCAGTACAGGATTATATCCGCCAATGTGGCGGCCCTTTACTGCGTGAAGTGTGGCTGTTTGATGTTTACCGGGGAAAAGGGATTGCCGAAGGTCGAAAAAGTTTAGCTTTTGGGTTGAATATACAGGATTTTTCGCGCAATCTTACCGATAACATGGTTGATGAGACCGTATCCGGCATTATTGCGGGACTCACGGAACATTTTGGAGCAACACTCAGGATCTAGGGGGTTTAGGGGTATGGCATTAACAAAAGCTGATATGGCGGAACGTTTATTCGAAGAATTAGGTATCAATAAGCGTGAAGCCAAGGAATTAGTGGAAATTTTTTTCGAGGAAATTCGCAGTGCGCTGGAGCAGGGACATCAAGTGAAATTGTCCGGATTCGGTAATTTTGACTTGCGCGACAAGAATCAACGGCCAGGACGCAATCCTAAAACTGGTGAAGAAATCCCTATTACCGCACGGCGAGTGGTAACGTTCCGGCCAGGGCAAAAGCTTAAAGCCCGGGTTGACAAGTTTAAAGGTTAAATTCCGCAGCGAATACTTGGCAAATTCGATAGTTTGCATTATCATTCGCTGTTCTTTCCGACGGCAGATCCGCCGTCAACCACGGGGCGTAGCGCAGCCTGGTAGCGCACCTGCATGGGGTGCAGGTGGTCGGAGGTTCAAATCCTCTCGCCCCGACCAATTTTCAATAAGTTAGCCATACCCAATATGGCTAGGTTAAATTAATTATAAGAAAATTCTAAGAATGGGCGCTAAGTAAAATGCCCGCGTCAACCTCCAGGTATTCGACTTTATGCCGGTCTAAGTAGACCCGGGTCGTTTTTTTGCTGGTATGACCCAGCAAAACTTGAGGGTCAACCCCGCAATTCTGGTAAAGATGCGCCCCCAACGCTCGGATTTCGTGAAATGAAGGCCGTTGCTCTATGGATAGCCCGCTAAACAATCCAAGCCGGTCACGAATATCCTGAAATTCCCTGGAAAGCATCTCTGGCAAAACTTGTGACCAATGCTCTCGTTTGTTGGATATCCGGCGCTTTTCGTGTGCGCGATGAATAAGGAATGGGGATAAAACATCATCCCGGCACCGGCTAATGACCTCTTGGAGCGGAGGAAGAATAAGGATTGCGAGATGCCCGCTATTATGTCTTGATACCTTGCGCTGACTGATAAACAGGCGGCCATCCCGGATATCATCGAACCTGATCCAGCACAAATCCTCTCGCCGTTGCAGTGTTTGCAGTCCTATGTCCATTGCATTTTGAAACCACGGATCAGCCGCAGCATGAATCGCTTGGTACTGATCAAGGGTGATCCGTTGTCTGGCGACAATTTCCCGTTTCTTTAGCGTTGCTTCGGCCGGATTAGCACCGGCAAGCCCTTTTGCAATCGCCCAGGCGTAGAATTGGCCGAGCTGTGCCCGATATTTATTGCTGGTATTCGCTGGCAGTGCATCCAAATAACGGGCCACTTGCTTGATGGTCAGCTTGTCGGTTGCGGTTTCTCCAAAAACCGCGGCCATTGCAGTGAGCATTCGCTGGTTTTCTGTTAGCGTTTTTTGAGCAAGCCCGCGCTCGGGAAGGTACTCACTCAGATAGCGGGCCACAACGTCTGAAAACCGGTTGCCGTCCTCCCCTTTTACCTTGCGCAGTAATTGCTCTTCATGGGCACCGGGGGTGCGTAACTCTTGATTCAGTTGTACCGCTAACCGGATAGCACGGGCTTTGTTATTGCCAAGAGAAAACCGGTGGCCGTCCGGGCGCTCAAACAAATAGAATCCGTTGGTATATCGATAAAGATACGGCGGTAGATCCCGGCTCTTGGTGTTACGTTTTCTCCCCACAACACAATCCTCCAGTACGGATGCGATCCAAAAGCTCACCCTCGTGAGTTTTTTCAAACAAATCTACATCAACATACCAGGGCTTTCCGATTCTTCTCGCGGGTAACGATCCTTGTTCGCACCAGTAACGAACTGTGCGCAATGCGGGACGGCATGTGTCATCAAAATAACGCTGAGAAAATTCTTCGATTCGCAATAGCTTCATTTTGTTCGTTCCACCGTGCACCGCTCACCGTGACGGGCGGCGATATCGATAACGTCACTCATCACTTCGACCCGCTGGCCAGATACACCGCCACCAAGATGCAGCCGATCACTCCCAGCAAGGAAGCCCCAATAGCGAGTAAGTCTCGCGTTTCGGCGTGTGGCGGGGCAAAGAGCGAGTCTGGAAGGTCCAGCGGCGGGGTATCCGGGCATTCCTTGCCCCGGTCGATGATGGTTTGGATGATCGGGGAAATATCCTGTAAGTCATCCTTGCGCAGGAGGTCATTGGCGATAGCCGGAACGTGCGGACGGGTCTTGCGCGCTACGTCCCAGCGCTTGATTTCTCTCAGAGCGGCTTGATGCCGCAACTCGGCAGATTTATCCGCATTGGCTTGTGAGGCGCGCTGGATAGCGCGACTGGTGACGGTGGATTTTGTGATGACTGGAGCCAGGGGGGCTTTCTTTTTCGGATTAAGCTTGGCTTTCATGCGAGCGCATCCACGAAGTCTTGATTCAGTAAAACGTCGTTGCGGTTGCCGATGGTGGCCAGCAGGTAGGATTCATTCCAAAGCCGGGTTACGACGCCGGTTTGTCCTGCCATGAGGGTTTGAAGGCACTTTGGCCCATACGCTCCTTTCGGGGGATTCCAGCGGATGGGCTGGCCAATATGAAAAGTTCTTGGTGCGCGCGTGGCTTGGGGTGTTGACATCTCTCGTTCCTAAAAAGCCCCTCCCACCGGCGGGGAGGGGTAAATCAAAGGAGGATATGGCCTCATCGCAGGGGCGGTGAGGTTGAGAATGAGTATAACTTTAGTTTTTATTCTGTCAATAACTAAAGTTATTTTTAGGCAATAAAAAACCCCGCCGGAGCGGGGCGGGGTAAAAAAGAAGTTAAGTTATGCCGCTAGACGCTGAACAAGGAAAGCTGCCGCCTCTTCCGTTGAAGTCACAGAATGAAGCGACAAGCTCCGCTCAGCCGCTTCTTGTTGAATTTCGTTGACAAGTATACGCGCCGATTCGAGTTTTTTCGTGCTATACAGCGGAGAGGGAAGCGGTGCGCAGAGCACCAGGTTCGCTTCACGAACATCCAGCCGGCTTGTTCGTATCGCCTGTAGCTCCCAGAGTTTGGCCTTTAAATCACGACCGTCGCTTTTCAGACGATCAGGACGCGCCAAACCAAAATGAGCCGCGATGCCTTGCGCAAGGAAGCCGATTCGAAATTGATACCCGGAGGCTCGCCCTTCGATCGCGATATCGAACCCTGTCGCCAAGGCAGGATGACCGGCGATGACTTGGCTTTTGACGGCTTTCCACCAATAGGCGCTCTGTGATTCAGAATCCGCCGCTTCATCCTCCCCCTCGTCCATTCCCTCATCGACGGCAGATAGACTGGCGTGAAGTAAAATGAGCTGACGAAGCGCATGTTGCGCGTCATCCGCTAACAAGGGGCGAATTTCCCCCAAACAGGCGCTATTTAAAGGGGATCGCCATCCATCGAAGGATCGCCACTTTCTTAAATGATCCTGGAGACTTTCTTTAAGCAGTGAAACCAAGCCATTAAAATTTAATGATTTATCGCCATACATCGCGCGAATCACGGCAGGACGAATCGAAGGAATCACCTGAACATCGGTCGCCCCGACAACAGCGACCAAGGCGGTGAGCCGCTCTCCCGACCCCATCATCGGCTCCAAATAAAGAGGCGCACCCTGAAAAGTTTGGGCGGGTAGCGCCGGAAACGCTAGAGAATTAACCGCCATAATCCAAATCCTGCTGTCGAGTTCGCAATCGCTTACGCGCCAACCCTGTGAGGTGAGGAAGGCGCTGGACTAAAAAGTCCATCAATTCGTCAATATGCGGCACAGGGATTGTTTGCCCCACCTCATACACATCACCAGAGCCATACGTGGCTGCTCGCTCCATCATCTCCCGCTTCAGTCGTTGCAGCGCTATTTCATCGCGACCCTCGCGAGCCAGCTCCAGCATGTGGTTGTCGACCCTATCCGCTGGCGCTAATGTGGCGGCCAGGGCGAGTCCATGATCAATCAGCCAGAATTGGGCCGTTCCATCAAAAAGAAGATTACCTACATGGCGGTCTGGATTGGCAATCCAATCATCAAAACTGGCGGTAGGCACCAAATGCGGCCACTCTAACAGCCGACGCAAAATCTGCGGGTCATTATCGTTGGTTTGAAGAAAATGCCGCAAGCTGGGGTAACCCATATCGGCACTACCGACCGCCAAGGCACGATCGGGCATCGCCACTAATAAAGGTGCAGGCGCAGGCAGCCCCAAATGTTGGGCCAATAACGCACAAAAAAGCTCTACCGCGATTTCGCGGGAGGGCACTGATTTGATAATCGCGATCACATCGCCTTGCGCAGTGCGGACTTGTCCACGGCGCGCATGATTGATCCCATCCCCAACAGCGACACTCCCTGGCAGTAAGACGCCAAGCCGAAGGGATTCCATCACGATTCCTTTTTTTGTGGGGATGAAATGCGTTTGACAAGATCGAGAATCAATATTAATTCAGCAGACCCGAGTTCATGAGTGCGGGTTCGCTGTTCAATTTCTTCAATCACCGCCCGCGCCTCTAGAGTTGACCCCATTTCCTGCATCGGCCCCTCGCCGGTGGCGAGCCATTGGGGACGGACGCCTAGTGCCTTGGCGATTTCTGCTAACCGTGTCGTTCGTTTGGTTTTTCCAGCCAATAGCTTAAAGATGGCTGGCTGAGTCAACTCAGCCGCCTTGGCAAGCTCATCCTGCTTGATATCAAGTTCCTGCATCCGCTGCTTAACCCGGTCGACCATGCTCATGAATATCAACTTATAACCTTAGTTATCGCTCGTCAAAAACTTAAAGTTATTGACTTGAGGATTACTAAAGTTATACTTTTGATCTATGAACATCGCCCAACTCCTCAAAACCGCATTCCCCGGTGCAACTCAACTGGATATTGCGCGGGAGATCAACGTCACTCAGCCAGCCATCCATAAATGGCTTACCGGGAAAGCCAAGATTAGCCCGCTAAACGCTATCGCCATTGAGCAGGCATCCAAGGGCCGGGTGACTCGTTACGAGTTGTGCCCAAATATTTTTGGGAAAACTCAAGCCATCGAAACCAACCAGGCCGCCTAGCCATGAAAGCCGCCCTTGTCGCGCTGGACTATCAAGGGCTGACCGTCTCCTTTAATGAAGACGGTTGGTTTAACGCAACTGCTGTCGCTGACCGGTTCGGAAAGCGCGTTGATCATTACCTCGCCAACGCAGAAACCCAGAACTACATCGCGGCTCTCTGCGAGGGGGAAAATACCCGGAAAGTCGGGGATTTTGTTCGGGCAAAACGAGGACGAAACGGCGGCACCTGGTTTCATCCCGATCTAGGCGTTCACTTCGCCCGTTGGATGGATGTGCGGTTTGCTATCTGGTGTGACCGCCAGATTCGCACGCTTCTGATGCAGCAGCATCCCCATTTCGATTGGAAGCGCCAGCGCCACGAAGCCTCAGCCAGCTTCAAGGTCATGAATGACATTTTGGCTGCCGTTCGGACCGACCAGGGTAAGCCAACCGCAGCCCATCACTACATCAACGAAGCGCGCCTGGTGAACTGGGCGCTGGCCGGTGAATTCAAGGCGCTGGATCGTGAAGCCTTGCCAATTCATGAACTCAACCTCCTTGCCAAATTGGAATTAAAGAACGCCACGCTGATTGGGCGCGGCGTGAGCTACGCCGACCGGAAGAAAATCCTGGAAAGCACCGCATTGGAAGCGCGAGTTGTGTCCTCCCCTGTCCTGCCATCTCAACAAGCCGCATAGAGGATTACCCATGAGTTACGAAATGCGCGGCCATGTCCGCAGAAACGTCATCAAGGTTCGGCTGAACGACGATGAGCACGCCTGCGTGCTCGCGTTCTCCCGTCTCTCACGCAAGCAGCGCGCGACGCTGGCCTATGAATGGATGATGGCGGGAATGAAGCTCTGCGCAGCGCAGGAAGAGTGTGAACAAAAGCAGCACGCATAGAAAGGCCACAAAGAGGACTTTCTATGGCTCACGACTACGAGATTGCGCTTTCCGATCAGGAAAAGGCCGACTTACTCGCGCATGCGGATCGCATGGGAATTTCACCCGAAGCGGCGGCGGCTAAATTTATGCGCCTTCATATGTTGCGTGTTGCCAGCGCCTCCCCTCAAAAGAAGCCAGGGGTTGTAATCCCGCTCCGCACCGGAAAAGGCCCGGTGAACCAGGAGCCATCATGATCACCCTCCGGGATTACCAGCAAACCGCGATTGACGCTCTGCGCGCCGCCTATCGGGATGGAGCAAAAGCGCCGTTGCTGGTGATGCCGACCGGCGCTGGGAAAACTGTCTGCTTTTCCTATATCGCCATGCAATCAGCGGCCAAGGCGCTGCGCGTTCTGTTATTGGCGCATCGCCGCGAACTGATTAACCAGATCAGCCGGGCATTGTGGTCGTTCGATGTGCGCCACGGGATGATCGCCCCGGATTTCGAGGAAACCACCCTTTCCGTCCAGGTGGCAAGCATCCCGACGCTAATCCGCCGCTGGTATCCCGGCAAATACCGGTTTGATCTGGTGGTGATCGACGAAGCCCACCATGCGGTATCCGGTTCCGGGCTGGCCACGATTCTGGAGGGTCTGCCCGACGCCCGGCGCCTGGGGGTGACGGCGACGCCGTGCCGGTTGGATGGGCGCGGTTTGGGGGTGGCGGCGAACGGCTTTTTTGATGCGCTGGTGGAAGGCCCGACCGTGCTGGAATTGATCGAACGCGGCTACCTGGCGCGTCCGGTGGTCTATGCGCCGCCCGAGGGCCAGGGACCGGATTTGCGCGGGGTGAAGGTGGTTGCGGGGGATTATGCGCCCGGTCAACTGGAAAAAGTCATGGACACCTCGCCGCTCACCGGCGACGCGGTCGGCCACTATCGGCGACTGTGTTCCGGGCAACCGGCGATTGCCTTTTGCGTGACGGTGGAACATGCCGAGCATGTGGCGGCGGAGTTTCGCGCGGCCGGCTACCGCGCAGCCGCGTTGAGCGGACAGACGCCGGACGGCCTGCGCCAGACGTTGATCGATGATCTGGGAAAAGGCCGCTTGAACGTGCTGACCTCGTGCAACGTGGTCAGCGAAGGCACTGACATTCCTGTCGTCAGCGCCGCCATTCTCTTGCGCCCCACCGCCAGTTATGCGTTGGCCATGCAGCAGATGGGGCGGGTGCTGCGCATCCATCCCGGCAAGGAGAAATGCATCGCGGAAGGACAGCTAGTACTTACCGATCATGGATTAGTGGAAATTGAAAACGTGACGCTCAATATGTTGGTTTGGGATGGCGATAACTTTGTATCTCATCAAGGGGCTATTTGCCGAGGAACAAAGAGGGTTATTACGTATGCAGGACTTACAGCAACTGAAGACCATCTTGTTTTCACTGAATGCGGATGGCAGAACTTTGGCGAGTGCGAAAGAAATAAGTCAGGAATTACTACAACAGGATTTGGCAAATTCCCGATATGGAAGCGTAGAAATCTATTCTCAGGAGGCGTTTCGAATAAATGGAAAGCTTTTTGTTCGTACACGATGCGTTTCTTGTTTGCGTATGTCGATCATTTCATTATGCAATTTGAAGCGTGGAAGAACTGCGGGCTGTCGTGTTTGCAACCAGCCGGTTCAGGTTATCAAATGGCTGTATCAACGAATGCAAGGCGCGGAACAACGCTGCAACAATCCTGCATATCCAGAATGGAAAAATTATGGAGCGCGTGGAATAAAATTCAATTTCGACTCTGCTTTAACAGCCACTCTGTGGGTACAAAACAATCTAGGTGTTTTTCGGGAGAAACAGATAGATCGTATCGACAACGATGGACATTACGAAGCTGGAAATCTTCGTTGGTCAACCAGCTCTCAAAATATGTCTCATACAAGAAGGAGACGATTGCTTGCAGCGGTTCATTTATTCAGAACGAATTACCCGGAAGTGAACTATGCGGACCGAACCTTGCGCAGAATGATCGGCTTAGGACTGTCCGATCAAGAAATCATCGAGCAATGGATGACGCCATCCTGCAAACCGAAAGGCGTGTATGGGACATTCTCGAAGCCGGACCCTTTCATCGTTTCACAGTATCAGGGCTTTTAGTTCATAACTGCCTGATTCTCGATCATGCGGGCAATACCCGTCGCCACGGCCTGCCCACCGAACCCGGCGACTGGACCTTGAGTGATCGCCCGAAAAAACCCCGTCACGCCGATCTCCCTGACCTGACCAAAGATTGCCCCCAATGCGCGGTGGTGTTGGCGCGCAATGCCCGCGTCTGCCCGGAATGCGGCCATGAATTCGCCCCGGTCGTGTTGCCGCAAGCCCGCGCCGGGGAGTTGGAAGAGATTGACGCGGTGGAAGCGGCGCGCGCCAAGCGCCAAGAGGTGGCGCAAGCCCGCAGTCTGGAGGAATTACAAGCGATTGGCCGCCAGCGCGGATATCGCGCGGGCTGGGCCTGGCATGCTTGGAAAGAGCGCCAGCGCAACGCAGAACAGGAGCGGAGGTATGGGTAGTTCAGCTTTGATTTCGATATTTCCGGGCAACGAATTCGTTGGCGAAAGTCATGCGTGCATTGGCATCGACATCCAAGCCCCGCTCGCTGCACCAAGCGGGGAATGTATTCGGGTCGAGGTAAACCTTTTCAACGAGATGCCCTTGAGCGGTGAGTTGCTGGAATCCTTGGTTCGCTTGTTTCAGCCATTTGACGTAGGTGTTCGGGAGCTTCCGTGAATCCACCATGATGTTTTTGATTTTGAAATAGTCCTCTTGGCGATACCACACCATGCCTACTGCGCGGATTTGCATTGAGATCGGGCCTTTTAGGAGGGATTAACATGATTTTGTTTTCGCTTGCCGCTTCTTCATGGCGCGCCCTCGCGCAACACGGCTTCGATGCGCCGATGCCAGCCGCGTCCCGTCGCTCGGTAGCGTTCAATAACGTCCGGCGCCAAGCGGATAGCGATCATCTGTTTTTTTGGGGATTTTTGCGCGCCACGTCGCCGTGGCGCCGGTTGTCCCGTCGAGGAGGGTTGAGTTGGCATCCGGTCTCTCCGAAAAATAGGCGTAATCGTAAGCAGGTTACTGCAAATTGTCTATACGATTTCGGCAAAACCACGCTTGCATCCCACCCCACCCCGGCCTATCCTACCCCGGTCACGGCAAAATCCGTGGCCGGGCGTGAGAACCCGAGTCCCTTAAGGCGCGCAAGCGCCATCAGCAGGCGCTTTTTGTTTGCCTGTTGTTCCTCTATGGCGGACAGCGCGGGGCAGCCGAAAGGCTGGCCGGTGTCCTTGAGGGCCGGTTTCTCACCCCCGCGTTTGTCCGTCACCCCAGCCGTGAGAAGCAAGGTGGCGGATTCCAAATCCTTAAGGAGTCCGTTATGACTACGCAACTCATCCCTGTCGCGCCCGCCGCTATTGGTTCTCAGACCGTCCAGACCGTTGATGGTCGCGCCCTGCATACCTTCCTCGAAGTGCAATCTCATTTCAGAGACTGGATAAATAACCGCATCGAAGAATACGGTTTTGAAGAGGGGAAGGACTTTCGCTCATTTTTTAGCGAAAGTACCGGCGGCCGCCCCTCCAAGGAATACTGCCTGGCGCTGGACATGGCCAAAGAGCTATCGATGGTCGAGCGCACCGCCAAGGGCAAGCAGGCGCGGCAGTATTTCATCGAATGCGAACGGATCGCCCTGCAAGCCCACGGCACGCCGCAACCCGCGAATGCCCACTTGGCCGCGCAACTGGCGGAATTGCTGCAAGGGAAGGTGTTGGTGGATGTGGATACCCTGAGCCAGCTCACGCGGATCGTGTTTGCGCTGGAAGGGTTTTTGCCGCACATCGTCCCGCTGGCGAAAGACCTGGAAAAACAATGCGGCCAGCCGTTGATCGCCGATCTGGCGTCCTACAGGCCCGCTTCCACGCCGCCGCCTCGCGCCGGTCGCCCGTCCAGCCTCGCCGCACAGCGCCGCTTCGACCCCGCCGACCCGTGGATTCCTGCCGTACAGGCGTATGTCGCGAATCGGCAGGAGGTGACGCTCACGGAGGTTCTTCTCCATCTCGCCATCGAACCCAACCAGCGCACCAAGAATCGTCTCTCCAAGCTGTTGCAAGGGCTCGGCTGGCGCTTGCATGTCACCAGCGTTCAAGGGAATGGCTGCCGGGTGTACCGCAATGACTAAGTTAAAGACGATGACGGTTCCTGAATCAGTGTTCCCCTTGGCGTCCCAACAGATGGGTGTCCACATGCCGGATCAGCTCGTCCAGCAGTCCGGCGGTCGGCCCGCTGCCGGTCTGGGCGTAGGCATTCGCAAGCAATTGAAGATCGGCGCGCAATCGAGCAGGGTCCAACTGCCGACCGATGGCCAGCACCAATGCGCCCAGGATGTCAGTGTAGGCTTGGATAATCTCGTCGTTCGTCAAGGCAGGTTGCGTCGTCATTGGCCGTGCTCCGTTTCTTTGGGGGATGAAGTCAAATTTTTCAGTTTAGCGGATGAGCATCACTATGACTAACTTCAACTTTTCGGAGTTAGCCGCCGCCGCTCTGGACGCCCTGCGCGCCAGCGGCCTGGCGCCGCATGATGCGGGCAAGGATGCCCCGGTCTTTGATGGCCAGCTCCACCGCTACCGCGTGGAGGGCGACAAGGCCGGATCGAAGAACGGCTGGAGGGTGTTCTATGGCGACGGTATTCCCTCGGGGGCGTTCGGCTCGTGGAAAACCGGTCAGTCGGAAACCTGGTGCGCCAAGGGCGATCATGAACTGAGCGTTGCCGAAAAAGCCCAGCGTGATCAACATCTCGCCGCCGCTAAGGCCGCCCGCCAGGCCCTGGAAATCCAGGTGCGCGCCCATGCGCAACAGCGCGCGCAGGAGTTGTTGAGTAAAAGCCGGGAAACGGTCGACGCCAAGCACGCCTATCTGCTGAAAAAGCAGATTCCCGCCATCGGCATTCGCCAGATGCAGCAAACGCTGGTGATTCCGCTGCGTGATATCCAAGGGGCGCTGCATTCCCTGCAATTCATTGGCCCGGATGGAAATAAGAAATTTTTGACCGGCGGGGCGATTCAGGGGCATTTCCATTTGATCGGATCGGCATCACCCGCCAGCACCCTGTTGATTTGCGAAGGCTGGGCGACCGGGATCAGCCTGCACCTCGCCACCGGCCATCCGGTGTTTGTCGCCTTCAACGCCGGGAACCTGTTGCCGGTGGGCGAGGCGGTTCGCGCCGTTTATCCGCAGTCGGCCCTGGTGGTGTGCGGCGATGATGACCGCTGGACCGAGGGCAACCCTGGCCGCGAAAAAGCCACCGCTGCCGCTCAGGCGCTCAATGGATTTGCCCTTTTCCCGGATTTCGCCGGACTGAACGCGCCCGGAAAGCCGACGGACTTCAATGATCTGCACACGCTCGCCGGTCTGCCTGCCTTGAAGGCGCAACTAGCGCGCGCCCTGGAGGGCTGCCAACCGGAAGCGGATCGCCGCCAGGCGTTGGAGCGGACGATTGACGAGACCGAGGATTTTGAAACGCTGGTCAATGCCTTGCCGCGCCAGATCGCCGACAGCGGCCTGCCGAAACCGACGGTGTCCTACCTGCTGAAGCGGCTGGCGGCCAAGGTCAAGGTGCCCATCGCGGATTTGCGCGAGGTCATGAAACCGGACGATCGGGATGCGTCCGGCTGGCGCGCGGATTTGCGCTATGACAACGGCAATTTGCGCGAAACCCTGGCCAACATGGTCATTGTGCTGGATAACGCCCCGGCCTGGCGGCATGCCTTGGTGCTGGATCGGTTTTCCGGGGATGTGCTCAAGCGGCATGCCTTGCCGTTTGCGCATGATCCCGGCCCGTGGCTGGATATCGACAGCAGCAAGACGCGGATCTGGTTCGAGACCCATCGGGATTTCGAGATGAATCCCACCACCTTGCTGGTCGATGAGGCGATCCAAGTGGTCGGCGACCGCCATCCGGTGCATGTCGTCCAGGAGTATCTGGAAGGGCTGCGCTGGGATGGTCAGCATAGGCTGAAAACCTGGCCGATCCGCTATCTCGGCGCGGACGACACTCCCGCCAGCCGGTTTATTGGCCAGGCGTGGATGGTGGGCGCGGTGAAGCGGATTTATGAGCCGGGCTGCAAGTTCGACAACGTCCTGGTGCTGGAAGGCCCGCAAGGCGCGGGTAAGTCGACGGTGCTGGCGATTCTCGGCGGGGAGTGGCATGCCGAATCGGTGACCGACGTGGGCAGCAAGGATTCGCTGATGGTGTTGCGTGGCAAGTGGATTCTCGAATTTGCCGAACTGGACGCGCTAGGCCGGGTGGAAGCCAGCCGCATCAAGCAGCACATCAGCGCCCCGTATGACACCTACCGGCCTCCCTATGGCCGCCGCACCATCACCGTGCCCCGGCAGGGGGTGTTCGCCGCGACCTGCAACCCCATGCAATACCTGAAAGATGAGACCGGCGGACGGCGGTTCTGGCCGATCCGCGTCGGGCGGATCGATCTGGATCGGCTGCGCGAGGATCGCGATCAACTCTGGGCGGAAGCCCTGGCGCTCTACCGCCAGGGGGAACAGACCTGGGCCACGGCGGACATGACCTATCTGGCCGACGCGCAAGAGGCGCGCTATCAGACCGATCCCTGGGAGGAGCTGATCATTCCCTTCGTCATGAACCATCCTCGCGTCACGATCAACGCCATCATGGCGGAGGTGCTGATGATCGAAAAGAGCCGACGAACCCAGGCAGAAAAGAATCGCATCGCCAAGATTCTGAATCGCTTGGGGTTTAAGTTGAAATTGACGAGTCAGAATGGACAGTCGGTACGTGTTTATGCGCGCGATTAATCAACCAGAGCCACGGTGCAGGCGTGGCGGCCACACTATGCCTGCCACGGTTTTGAGCATTGTTTTTTCTAGCGAACCACGCCAATTACGGTCTCTCGCGCGCGCGCATACGCGAGAGGAAAAACACCAACCCCCATCAACAAAATCTTTCCCGCATGCGCGCGCGCATATACCCGTTGCACGCGTTGCTTTTTATGTATTTCAAACCATTAGACCGTTGCTGGATAACCGTTGCTGGTGATTTTACCCGTTGCTGGTGTTGCTAGCCCCAAGAAGCCCTGATAGGAGGCTGAAAATGACTGATACCTTGATTGTCGAGACCGCGGAACGTCATGAACTGCCGGTGAAGCTGGTACGCGCCATCGTTGCGGTGGAGAGCAGCGGCAACCCCTGGGCCACGCGCTACGAGCCGGGTTTCTATGCCCGCTATGTGCATGGCAAGGGCCATGCGACCTTTGGGCACTGTTCGCGCTCCACGGAGGAAATATCGAGAGCTATGAGCTGGGGATTGATGCAGGTCATGGGGCAGACCGCGCGCGAGAATGGATACAAGGGCGATTTTTTAGCGGAGCTCTGCGATCCAGCAACCGGCCTGGACTGGGGCTGCCGCTACCTGACCAGACAACTCAAGCGCTATCAGGGCAACCTGGAGGCCGCCGTGGCCGCCTACAACGCCGGGAGCGCCACCCGTGACGAGCATAACCAATGGCGCAACCAGGGGTATGTCGATAGAGTACGCGCCGCCGGGGGGCTGTGATGAATATCGACCCGATCCGACCGGTTATCAAGGTGCTGACGAACCGCTACTCATGGCTGGCCGTCGGCATGGCGTTCGGCCATTTCGGTCTCGGTGCGTTAAGTCCCGAATGGAAGGCCCTGGTCGATCTTGGCACGACCGCCGCCGTGGCGCTGCTCGCCCTGTTTCCGGAAAAGGGTCAGTTGGGTCATAGACAGGAGGAGCAAGATGTTGATCAGAGCGACCGCCCTGACGCTGATCCTGACAAGCGGCTGCACGACGTGGGCTTGCCATCCAGCCGCAAAGCCAGCCGCGACGAAGATCCAACCCCACCACCCTGGATTGGCAATCAGTGAGGCGTGGCTGCGCTGCGAGCGGCGCTTTTAGGAGAGACGCATGAGCAATGAACCGACAAAAGTAAGCCATAGGGATGACTCGGTTTTTCAAGAACCGATTCCCGCCGACCTGCCGCGCCGCCAATTGGATCGGCGGATCTTGGAGTCCTACGACTCGACGCAAGAGCGCATCCGTAATATGTCAGGCCGAGTGACACGCATGGAAGCGATTTTTGAAATAGTAAGAAAAGATGTAGCGCGCGTGGAGGAAGCCCAAAAAGACATGGCCGCCAATCTGGAGACCACCGCCGCCAGCATGAGCGCCATTTCCAACCGGTTCAGCGTCCACGCGGAAATGGAAGAGTACCAATGGACCTCGGTCAACAAAGCCCACGAAGTGCTGACGCAGATTGGCTCGGCGCTGAACGAGCATCTCAAGCATTCCGAGGGAATGACGACACGCATCACATGGCTGGAGCGGCTGATGTGGGCACTGTGGGGGGTGGTGGGCGCGTCGGTGGCAGCGTTGATTCCACTGGCGCTGCAGGGGTTAAGGGCGTGATCGCTATCGATGTGCGTGGCCTGCCGGAGATTCAGCGGATGCTGCGCAATCTGGCGGAAGATCAGATGCCGTTTGCGGTGAGTACGGCGCTGAACAGTACGGCGTTTGCGGTGCAAAAGGAGAGTAAGCAGCGTATCGCCACGGTGTTTGATCGACCGACCCCCTTTATCCAGTCGGCGGCGCGCGTGGAGAAGAGCACGAAGCAAAGCCTAACCGCTACGGTGTACATCGAGCCGAAACGGGCGCAAGTGCTCCAGTGGCATGAGTTCGGTGGCGCACGCGGTCGGCAACGCATCGAAGCATGGCTACAAAGCAAGGGTTGGTTGCCACAAGGCTGGCGAGCAATGCCCGGTAATGAGATGCCGCGCAACAGCTACGGCAACCCCAAGCAAGGCGCCATCACTCAGATCATGGCGGCGTTGGCCAGTGGCCCGACCGGGCCTGCTAGCACGCGGCGCTATTTCTGCATTCCAGTGGGCGCACGTTCGTACCTCAAGCCGGGCATTTACCGGACTCGATCACGATCAGCCGGGGCGGCGGTCATGCCGTTGTACCTGTTTGTTAGTCGGGCGCAATACCGGGCAGAGCTGGACTGGGGCAAGACGGTGGAACAGGCAGCCAGGCGGTTGTTGCCGGAGGCGATGCGTGCGGCGATTGAGCGCGCGATCAGGACGGCGCGGTGAGTAGCGACCTGCATGACAGCAGGCGCAGGCATGGGCGTATGGGCGCGCATAGGTACTCCCAAGCGCGTACACGCAAGCGGGTAATCGCGCGCCCGGTCTTTGAGAGTTTTTCCACTTTCCTAGCAAACACATAGCTTTATACCATGCCTGCCCCCTCAGCGACACCCATCGACAATCTCCTCTGGACCGCCACGCGCTACAGTGACGTGCTGCAGATGGATCGTCGTGTTGTCGCTCAGGCCCTGGAAAAAGCGCCCTCTACACAGCACAACGGCGTTCGTGTCTGGCATGTCCGCGATGGAATGCCCGCGATTCTCAAGCCGGAAACCCGCCGTCATGATCCCAACAACATGGAGCCGAAAGAGGCCCTCGACTACTACCGGGCGCAACGGGAAAAGATCAAGCTCGCGGAAGACACCCGCAAAATGATTCCCGCGGCGGACATCGAGCAAACCATCGGCATGGCCTTCAAGACCCTTTCCCAAACTCTCGATGCCCTGCCGGACGCTTTGGAGCGTGATTGCGGTCTATCACCGGCCGCTGTCACCGCCGCCCAGCAATCCATCGATGTCATGCGCGAATCGCTCTACGAGGCCCTGATGAGCGCCCTGGAATCTCGACATGGCTAACGCCTCCTGTACCGGCATCCTGCGCGGCGCTGCCGAGATTCTACGGCCACCCCGGCGCATCCCGGTCGCGGACGCCGTGGAACAGGGCATGATCGTTTATGGCACCAATGAGCCGTGGAAGCGCTCCCGCACCCCCTACATGGTCGCGCCGATGAACGCCCTGGCCAACCGGCAACTGGAGGGCGTGATCTTTGTGGGGCCGTCCCGTTCCGGCAAAAGCGCCGCCCTGGTCGAAGGATTTTTGTACTACGCGACGACGTGCGATCCCGGCGACTTCCACATCATCCACATGACCCAAGCGACGGCGCAACACTACAGCCGCACGCGCATCGAGAGCCTCAACCGCCTGTCCCCGGCGATGCGTGAACGCCTCTCACCCTACGCCAACGATGACAACGTGTATGCCAAGCGCTACCGCAACGGGATGAACCTGACCATCGGCTGGCCGTCGATCACCCAGTTGTCCAGTTTCGACTTCCGCTACGTAGCGCTCACCGACTACGACCGCTACCCCGAAGATGTCGGCCACGAGGGCGATGTCTATACCCCCGCCCGCAAGCGCACGCAGACATTCATGAGCGCCGGGCGCGTCCTCGTGGAGTCCAGTCCCGGCAAGGTGCTCAATGACGCCAAATGGCAGCCGCGCAACGCCCACGAAGGCCCCCCCTGCAACGGCATTTTTGCCCTGTACAACCAAGGCGACCGCCAGCGCTGGTACTGGCCCTGCCCGGAATGCCGCGAGTATTTCACCGCCGCCCCCAGTCCCGAAGCATTCACGACCGTTGACGGCCATGCCTGCCTGATCTGTCCGCAGTGCGGCAGCGCCCTGGAAGCCCGCCACAAGCCCGCCATGAACCAAGCCGGGGTCTGGCTGGCGGATGGCCAGACGATCAGCGCCGAGGGCGTCATCAGCGGCGATCCTCCCCCGAGCAGTCTCGCCTCGTACTGGCTGACCGGCCCTGCTGCGGCTTACCAGGGGTGGGACAGCCTGCTGCAACGCTATCAGCACGCCTACGCCACGCTGGAGCGCACCGGCGACGAGAAGCCCCTACAGGCGCTGATTACCACCGACTACGGCACCGCCTACCGTCCGCGTCATCTCCACATCACCCGCGACAGCCGCCTGCTGGCCAGCCGTGCCGAAGAGGGCGAGAAACGCACGATTCCGCCCGGCGTGTATTTCCTGACCGCCGCCGTGGACGTGCAGAAAGACCGGTTCGTCGTGCAGGTGATGGGCTGGGGGATCGGCGGCGAACGCTGGCTGATCGATCGCTACAACCTGCGCTGGTCGCGGCGCTTGGGCGGCAACGGCGAACCGGAACCCATCGACCCCGCCCGCCAGCTCCCCGACTGGGCCATTCTGTTTGACCAGGTCACCTGCAAGCCCTACCCGTTCGCCGATGATCCCGCGCAAGGCTTGATTCCGGTCCTGACCGCCGTGGATTCCGGCGGCAAGGCGGGCGTCACCGAGCGCGCTTACGACTTCTGGCGGATGGCCCGCGCCCGTGGGTTAGGCCAGCGCGTCATGCTGATCAAGGGCGACAGCAAAAACAGCGGCCCGCGCCTGAGCAAGACCTACCCCGACAGCAGCGGACGCGCCGACCGCAAGGCCGACGCGCGCGGCGAGATTCCCGTCTGGTTGCTGAATACCCTGATCCTCAAAGACAGCCTGGCTGCCGACCTGGAGCGCAAAGAACCCGGCCCCGGCTACATCCATTTCCCGAACTGGCTCGGCCCGTGGTTTTACGACGAACTGACGGCGGAAACCCGGGGCGTGAAGGGTTGGGAGAACCTGAGCAACGACCGCAACGAGGCATTCGACTTGTGCGTGTACAACCATGCAGCGGCGTTGTTGCTGCGCTTCGAGGGGATCCACTGGGAGAAACCGCCCGCCTGGGCGGACCCGAAACGCGCCGCCGTGGGCATCGCCCTGATTGGCGACGGCGAACCGGCCCCGGTCCCGCCGAATCCACCCGCCGCGAAACCGAAAGCGCCGGCCTCCCGGAATGCGGGCGGATGGGGCCTCTAACCATGTCCACCGACCTGCTCATCGACTGCGGTCTGCTCCTGGCCAAGCATCAGGTCGCGCCGTCGATCATCCAGCAGGTTATCAACACGCTCCGGCAACGCTACGGTGGGGAGCGGGTGTTCATCCCCAAGATCGACCGGCAGACGCGCAACCAGCAAATCACCGAGGACACGCAGCGCGGCCTGTCGCCGGAAGCGATTGCCCGCCGCCGGGGATGTGATCCTAAAACCGTGCGCAGCGTTCAACGGACATGGACACTTTGAAAATCATTTTATGCGTCCTGCGGATGCCTTTTGCACCGGCACGAAACCCGGCCATAACCGCTCTTCCCGGTCCACCGTCACCAGTCCCAAATCCTGAAGATGGCGCAGATCACGCTGCCGGGTCTTATCGGTCAATTTCAAATACAAGGACTGATACCAAGGCGCTCGCCTTAATTCCGCCAGCGATAACGGCTCCTTAGCAGCCAACAACTGACTGATGATCGTGTAATGCCGAGCATTCAACTGCTTTTCGTCATGCAACTGACGGACGTGGGATTCAAATAACAGCAATTTTACAATCTGGTTCACTCGATCGTGCAGGCGATCAATGCTGACCCGCATCCCCTCCAGATGAAACCGGACAAACGGAGTATGGGGATACGGGACATGCTTCTTCGCATCACGGCGGCAGCGATTGAACAGCATGAAATAATCGTCGATATGCGCCAAGTAATAACGCGCCAGGGCAAAGGGCGCATAACGAAACCCGCTCGCTTGTAACAAGGCCGCCTCCAGGACGCGCCCCACACGTCCGTTGCCATCCCAAAACGGATGAATCAGCTCATAGTAATAATGCACGAGCGGCGCTCGAATCAGCGCCGGAACCCGGCATTCCTCCAAGCGTCGATGCCAAGTCACCAGCGCCTGTATCAGCGTTTCGATATCATGACCGTGTTGGGGTGGTTGATACCGGCCGCCATGCGCCTGGCTACCCACGTGGGTTTTGATCGCCTTGGGGTTATCGCGGAAAACACCCGGCTGGTTATAGGCATGGGTCAAATGCCGCGTAATCGCCGCATGCACCGTTTGCAGGAACGATACATCCAATTGCCAACCCGGCGTCATCGCGGCCTGTTGCGCCACATCGTAAGCCGCCTTGAGATTCACAGCCCGGAGCTTCTCCTCCTCCCGCACCTGAGCCGGGTCCAAATCCAAGACCTGCTGGGTTTCCTCCTCGGTCAGCGTCCCGCCCTCGATGGAGTTCGTGCCAAAAATGCTGCTAGCCACGACCTCGCGTTCCAATTGACGGGCGACCTGAGAGAGCGGCGAAGCGTTAAACCGCTCGTGGGCATCCAAAACGCGCTGATACGGCAGCGTCAACGCCGATCCATCCACGCCCAGACGAAACGTGAACGGCCCAAAGCGGCGGGTTTCGATCCGCATCTCCGGCTCGGAAAGCGAACCTAAAGCGTTTTCGATGTCCGGCAAAATGTCCACCTCAAAAAGCCCATCTTCTTCTTCAAGCAGAATAGCTTACCTTGACCATCAGCAAAAGATTGTCCGAGAAAATGTCCAGGCTGGCTGTGCAAGCCGATGGATGGGTTAAGGAACTGGAAATCTCTGGATGAAATGCCAGCGTGACATATTGTGCAAATGTCTATGGAACAAGTAGTAGAAACCCAGATAAAATATTTTTGAATGGGGATTCAGTAATGAAGGAAGCAAGAAAATGCTTGAATGGTTTTCAACATCATGGGCCGAATTTCTCAAGCTGGATTCGATTGGACAATTGTCAACGATCTTCACGATCGGTGGTGTACTGTTAAGCTGGTTAGCTTCATGCTGGGTAGTTGCCACACGCCAATTGCGTCTTAAGAGGGCTGAGTTAGATCATCTGCAAGCACTTTGTGATAGCCGGTTTCAACGGATTACGGATCAAGAAAGTCGCGTAGGTTGGGGTGAGGGACGAACCCCAACATGCCCCCGGTACGATTGAATGTTGGGGTTCCTTCGTCACCCCAACCTACGAACTAACCGCCGCCGCCTTTGAGTCGCGGTAACAAAATTCATTACCGCAGTAACAAAATTCATTACCGCGCCAGGGAGGGCGCTACGGGAAAGACTTTTCGTCGAGACAAGCAATAGCCGCGAAATTCCGGCTAAGCTAGAGCCTAACGACGAACGAACGGGAATTCTGATGAAAGCGATTTACACGATTGGCTACGAGGGAGCATCGCTTGACGACTTCCTCAGAACCCTACGCCAAGCAGGCGTAACATTATTGTTTGATATTCGGGAGATCCCGATTTCCCGGCGCAAAGGATTTTCCAAATCCGCCCTCAAACAGGCCGCAGAATCCGCCCATATCCACTATCTCCATGAAAAACGATTAGGCTCTCCAAAACCGATCCGGGATCAATTGCGCCAGGACCACGACTACATCGCCTTTTTCAAACACTTCAACGATTATCTGGGCACCCAAACTGATTTACTCCAAGCGTTGGCAACCACCTTGCCCGGAAAGGTGGCCTTGATGTGCTACGAACGCGACCCGGACGTTTGTCACCGCCGCGCAGTCGCTTTCGCCCTCGCGGAATTGACGGGACTATCGCCTGAGCATTTGGGAGTGCAAAAAGAACATGCCGCAAAACGACAAAAAACAACAATGTGTCTGGATTTTAGTCAAAGCGTTTCCTCAACCGAGTCGGCAATATGAGGAAACGGTGTGCTGCGCGGGCATTACCGAAGACGGCAGCCAGCTCCTACGCCTCTATCCCATTCGTTACCGTCGACTAAACCCGTCGCAACGGTTCAATCGCTATGATTTAGTCTCACTAGAAACCTACCGGCCCACGTCCGACCATCGCCCGGAAAGTGTTCGAGTGGTTGAAAGCTCGATCACCCTGGTATCCCAACGGACGCTACCCCGGCGCGAGCGGTTCAAAATATGGCTGCCGTTCGTTGCCGATTCAATAGAAGCACTGCAAACCGATAATAGAGAAAGAGGTCGAAGTCTCGGTATTATTCGCCCCGATCCGGAATCGGTCCAATTTACCTGGAAATCTGCCACAGCCTCTTCCGAGGAAGAGCGTGAGAACCTCCGATTCAGCCGGCAAGCGATGCTGTTTGAAGAGGAGCTGACTTCATTACAAAAAGATTTTACTTTCTTCTACACCTTTACCACAGGCAATAAGCAACATCGCTGTCAGATATTGGATTGGGAAGTACAAGCGACCTACTACCACTATTCGCAGCGATATGGCGATGAAGCCCTGCCCCGGATGCAGGAGATGTGGCAAGAGGTCTTTGTAAAGCAGAATCTGCACTTAGTGATGGGAACCCTGCTGGCGCATCCTCGCACATTCAGCATCATCGGCGTATTGCGCACAACCGAGGATGTTGAAGCATTTGCGGCACAAGGCGGATTGTTTGGATAGCCTGCCAATCGCGTAGGTTGGGGTGAGGGACGAACCCCAACATGCCCCCGATGCGATTGAATGTTGGGGTTCCTTCGTCACCCCAACCTACGAACTACGAACTTAAGCGGACAGCCCACAGCCGGCCGCGCCGTCTGTAACCGCCCCTTAGCTCTACGTTAGGCGTCACAAACCAAAGTTTTCACTTCTCGACCCTTGAAGGAGCATCGCATGGGTGTCGCATACTATATTGAGTTCGATAACGAAACACTGGAAGTCGATTACACAGATGGCAAGTCGGTAGCCAAGGCAATGGATGAGCTGAACGCGCTAGCCGAAGAAATTGGGGTCAGCCCGCTTGAGCAGTTCATGGGACAGTCCATGGACGACATCGGTGACATGCTGGGCGAGGACATTGAAATGGACGATGGTTCGGATGGCGCTGCGGCTTGGTTCGAGCCAGCAGAAGGGATCACCGTGCTGGAGAGACTGATTGCAGAGCTGAAGGCCAATCCAAAGCGTATTCGGTCTGCATCTGCTGTCGCCGATGACCTTGAGAGCTACTGTGCGGCGCTACAGACGGCGCACGCTCAAGGCGCCAAGTGGCATCTTGCCATCGACTTCTAATTCATCCTGCCATTGGCCGCCAGAATTGACCGCTGGGGTTCCTTCGTCACCCCAACCGACCCGATACGAGCTACGA
>ERZ761602.736-NODE-736-length-66434-cov-288.194399_pt1 | contig 66434 bp, 28 predicted proteins | sample MGYA00512165_ERZ761602 | MGnify/ENA primary metagenome ERZ761602 (study PRJEB28899, sample SAMN02445085) | bioreactor sludge metagenome | biome: EBPR sludge; isolation source: Thorneside wastewater treatment plant | place: Australia: Brisbane, Thorneside...
AGGAGCTGAACGTCATGTTGGCCGAACGACTGGAAGAATGGGCGCATGCCTACAAGGCCGAGGGCAAGGCCGAGGGCAAGGCCGAGGGTGAGGCACTGGCGCTGCAGAAGCTGTTGCGAAGGCGCTTCGGTTCGATCCCCGCGGAGGTTCTGCAGGAGATCTCAGGCGCCTCCGTCGAGCAGATCGACATCTGGCTCGATCAGGTCCTTGATGCCGGCAGCCTGGAGGACCTTTTCGGACCGAGCAGGCGGTAGCCTCGGCGGCAGCGGCAAGATCAGCGATCCCGGGCCGCGATGCGGATCGTCAGCCCGGGGAGTGCGCCGGGCGGCTTGGCGGCGATTGGCGTGCTGCCGAGGAACGCGGGCAGCCAGGCCGGCCGGGCTGCGCGGGGAACGTGGAAGCAGGCCGGCTGCGTCCCGCGCCAGTCGATTCTCGGTGCCGCGTCGGGTGCCGGCCCGTCTGCTGCATGCGACGCAAGCCGGCCGGGTTGCCGTCAGGGACGGAGTTCCCGCGCAGTAAAGCTTCGAGCGGCATCGGCGGTGCCGTCTCTGCTGCATCCCTGCATACAGCGCCGCTTCGCTGGCGCGATGGGCCGCAGCGCGGTCGGGCTCGGGAACGTACTCCCGGCGGATGGGGCTGGGCGCCGGCGGGAAGGGCGTTGCGGCATGCGGCTCGGCGGACGCCGGTTGCGCCCAGGCGGCGGCCATGCGGACTCCGGCGAGCGCTGCGAGCTGCGGGAGGCCGTTGCCAGGGTGCCGATCGTCGGCGGCGCCGGACACGGCCGCGACCTGCGGGCCGGCGGGTGGCGAGGCGGCGAGCAGTGGCTGCTGGCGCGGCGCATCGATCGCCGTCGGCTTGCTCGCCGCGTCGTCGCCGCGACGGGCAGCGCCGTTTTCGCGGTAGTCTCCTCCGGTTGCGTAGCCAGGTGGCCGGGCTTTGCCGGCTGCCGCCCGCTGCTCCCGACGGCAAGCGCCGGCGGCCGCGGCGCATCGGCAAGCGGCAGCGGCGTCAGATGGATCGTCGCCGATGCCGCGGCGCGGCCGGCGGACACCGTGTAGCGGAAGCTGTCGCTGCCGGCGAAACGCGATCCGGCGAGCTTCGCGTGTCGCCGACGCGACTTTCACATTGACGGGTGGTTGGAGAAACCGGCGTTGCGTTGAATGAAGGATGTGTCCTGGATGCCAAGCGAAGATGACAGCCTGATCCGCGAGATGGTCGATACGATCGTTCGTGAAGCCAATCCCGACACCGTGATCCTCTTTGGTTCGCGAGCACGCGGTGACGCCCGGCCGGAATCCGACGTCGATCTCCTGATCGTCGAGCCTGAGCCTTTCAGCCCACAGCGCAGTCGCCGCCAGGAAACTGCGCGCCTGTACCTGGCCCTGCGCAAGTTGGGGATCGCCAAGGACTTGCTGCTCTATAGCCGCGATGAATTCGAGCAACTCAAGGAGTCGCCGCACCATATCGTTGGCCGCGCCCAGCGCGAAGGAAAGGTTCTGCATGCGCGCGCCTGATCAGGCCCAGGACTTGCTGCTCATGGCGCGCAAGGATTTCGATGCTTTGCGTGGCATGCTCGACAATCCGCTGTTCGCCGACGAGATTGTCGGCTTTCACGCTCAGCAGGCCATCGAGAAGGCACTCAAGGCATGGCTCGCTGCGCGCTCGGTGTCGTTCCCGCTGACGCACGATCTGTCGCGTTTGCTTGGTTTGCTGGAAGAGAACGGCAACGACGTCAGCGTTCTGGCCACTCGTTCAATACACGGTCTTCGCTGTGCAGGCCCGCTACGAAGCTGGACTGATGGAGACCGAGGCGCCGATCGACCGCAGTGCCGTGATCGAGGAGGTGCAGCAGTTGCTCGGCACCGTCGCTCGATTGATCGGGGTGAGCGTGGGCGAAACGCGCGAGCGGGACAGGCGGTGACCGAACCGGGTTCAGGCTTGGTAACCGAGGAAGAAAGGATGAAAGGACTGACTGTTTCCCTCTCCCCCGCCCCCTCTTCCGCGAGCGGGCGAGGGGGGCGTCGCTGATGCGACTTGCGCGGTAACCAGAGATCGTCCCCGCGATCTTGCCATCCCTGCTCGCGCGCAGCGCGGAGGATCTTCAGCCTCTGCAATACGTGGCGATGACCCGCGCCAGGAAGTTGCTGACGGTTCTCCGCTACTAGCCTCGGCGGCTGCGGCAAGCTCAGCGATCCCGGGCCGCGATGCGGATCGTCAGCCCGGGGAGTGCGCCGGGCGGCTTGGCGGCGTTCGGCGTGGTTCCCAGGAACGCGGGCAGCCAGGCCGGCCGGGCTGCGCGGGGAACCTGGAAGCAGGCCGGTTGCGTCCCGCGCCAGTCGATTCTCGGTGCCGCGTCGGGTGCCGGCCCGTCGGCTGGCCGGGCCGCAGGCCGGCCGGCCGGGTTGCCGGCAAGGACGGAGCTCCCGCGCAGGAAGGAGTCGAGCGGCATCGGCCGTGCCGTCTGCTGCATCCCGGCATACAGCGCCGCTTCGCTGGCGCGACGGACCGCCGCGGGGTCGGGCTCGGGAAGGTACTCACGGCGGATGGGACTTGGCGCCGGCGGGAAGGGCGTTGCGGCATGCGGCTCGGCGGACGCCGGTTGCGCCCAGGCGGCGGCCATGCGGGCTCCGGCGAGCGCTGCGAGCTGCGGGAGGCCGTTGCTAGGGTGCCGATCGTCGGCGGCGCCGGACACGGCCGTGAGCTGCGGGCCGGCGGGTGGCGAGGCGGCGAGCAGTGGCTGCTGGCGCGGCTCATCGATCGCCGTCGGCTTGCTCGCCGTCGTCGCCGCGACGGGCAGCGCCGTTTTCGCGGCAGCCTCCTGTGGTTGCGGAAAGAGGCGGCCGGGCTCCGGCGGTTGCGGCTTGCTGCTCCCGTTGGCCAGCGCCGGCGGCTGCGGCGCATCGGCAACCGGCAGCGGCGTCAGGTGGATCGTCGCCGATGCCGCGGCGTGGCCGTCGGACACCGTGTAGCGGAAGCTGTCGCTGCCGGCGAAGCGCGATCCGGCGAGGTAGGTCCAGGAGCCGTCGCCGTGGTCGATCAGCTCGCCGTGGGCGGCGTCGGTGACGCGCAGCGACAGCCCGTCGCCGTCGCCGACCAGCGCCCGCAGGTCGATGCGCACGCGGCCGCCGGGAGCGACGGCGAAGCTCGCGTCGCGAGCGACCGGCGCCACGTTGGCCGGCTGCACGTCTATGGCGATGCTCGTGCGGCTGCTCGTCTCGCTGCGATTGGCCTGCTCGGTGGCGGTGGCGACGAGGTCGAAGCGCAGCGGGCCCGCGAAGTCGTCGGGCGGCCGGAGCGAGAGCCGGCCGAGATTCCAGCCGCCGAGATCGACCGTCCGCTTGCTCGCGGTGGCGCTGAACTGCCGCTCGCCGTCGCCGAGCGTCGCGCCGGCGGGGATGCCGGCGAGCGTCACGCGCAGCGACTCGGAACCGTCGCCATCGGCGAGCGCGACGCTCAGCTCGGGCAGACCGATCGCCGTGCCGGCGCGGCCGCTGGCGACCGGCAGCGACTCGCCGACGACGATGTCGTCGATCATCGTCCCCGGCGCCTCGCCGGCAAATCGCGGCGCGGCGCTGGCGATGCGGATCAACTGGCGGTTACCGCTACCGACGAAGTCGAAGCGGTGCGCCTCCCAGGCCAGCGACTCGCCGGCGCTGACGGCGGTGACGCCGCCGATCTCGCGGCCGTCGACACCGATCGTCAGGCGTGACTGGTCGGCGGCGCGGGCGGGGTGGCCGGCGAGGTCGAGCCGCAGCGTGTAGCGGGCGCCGGCGATGGTCTCGATCACCCGCTCAATGGCCAGCACCTGCCCGCCGTCGGCCGAGCGGCCGCCAAGCTCCAGCAAGTTACTGCCGTTGCCGGCGGCGGCGCGCAGCGGCGCATTGCTGCCCGCTGGATCGCCCAGGCGGTCGCCGGTACTCCAGATGCGCAGGGCATCGCCGTCGCCGTCGCCGGCAAGAGCGACGCGCCGCCAGCCCTCGAGTTCGTCCTGGCGCAGCCGCGTCGCCGCGGCATCCGGGTTGGCGACGCTCTCCCAGCCGGTGCGGAAAAGCTCACGTTGGCCGCCCGCCAGCCCGCCGACGAAGACCGCCGGCGCGTCGGCCAGCGGCGTCACCGCGAGGCGCACCGTCGCCGGCAGCGACTCGCCGGTGCCGTCGCTGAGCTTGTAGGTGAAGCGCTCGTGGCCGCCCCAGTCGGCCGCCGGGCTGTAGACCAGACGCCCCTGCGCGTCGCGGCTCAAGCTCCCGTGTGCTGGCTGGCTGGTGAAGGCCAGGGTCAGCGGATCACCGTCGGCATCGAAGCCCAGCGCCGGCAGGTCGAGCGCGAGCCAGCCGTCCTCGTCGAGTTCCGACACGTGGTCGCGCGCCAGCGGCGCGTCGTTGACCGGCGTCACCGTCAGGCGGACGAGGCCATCCACCGCGGCCACGCCATCGCTGGCGCCGATGCTGAAGGAATCGTCGCCGTGCCAGTCGGCTGCCGGGCGGTAGGCGTAGCGGCCGTCGTCCGTCGGCGTCAGGCTGCCGTGCCGCGGCGTGCCGACGGTGAGCGTCAGCGCATCGCCGTCGGCGTCGCTTGCCATGGCCAGCAGGTCGAGAACGATCGTGCCGTCCTCGGGAAGGCTGGCGGCGAGCGGGTGCAAGCGCGGCGGGTCATTGACCGGCGTCACCGTCAGCCGCACCTCGGCCTGCGCGCTGGCGAGCCGGTAGCTGAAGCGGTCGTCGCCATGCCAGTCGGGTGCCGGCTGGTAGAACAGGCTGCCGTCGGCATTCGCCACGACGGTGCCGTTCGCCGGCGCGGCGACCACCTCGACGGCGCCGGCCCCGGCAACGCCGGAGTCGTTGGCGAGCACGTCGATGCGCAGCGGGGTGTCCTCGGGCGTCGTGGCGGCGTCATCCTGCGCGCGTGGCGCCTGCGGAGCGGCTCCGAGATGCAGGTCGCGGATCGTCACGCGGCTGTTGCGCGCCTCCGGGCCATCGCCGGCAGCCGAGGCGAAGCCGACCAGGTCGAAGGCGAGGTTGAGCACGGTGCCGGCGGCGATGCCGCGCAGGTCGATGAGGTAGCGGACGCTGCCGTCGGCGTTGCGCGTGACGCTGATCTCGCCCGCCCGCGCTTCGCTGCCGTCGGCCTGGCGGTTGAGCGCGGCGTCGCTGCGCGTCAGGCCGCCGGCACGCAGCAGGGCAAGCCCGGTATTGGCGTCGATCAGGGCCAGCTCGAAAGCGTCGTCCGGGCCGCGAAGCTGATCGCCGATCGCGAGGTCGGCCAGCGTGAAGGACAGGAAGTGGTCGTCGCTGCCGAGGACGAAGATCTGGTTGAGACGAGTCTGGCTATCGGGCGATTCGAGCAGGGTGGCGGCGCCATCGCCGAAGCGCACGTCGCCGGCCGTGCTCCAGCCGCGACCATCGCTGAAGGCGGGGTTCTCCAGGCGGGGGTTGGCGGCGATGTGGAGTTGCGGGCGGTCCGCTGCGGGTTCACTGGCGGTGGCGAGACCCGGGCGGGCGTCGTGCGCCAGGCCGGTCACGCGGGTGAAGGGGAGGGGAACGCCCCAGGAAAAGGCCGAATAGGCGTCGCTCGGGCTGTCGGGCGGCGGCAGGTAGCCGGCGAGCTGGAGCAGGGCGAGTTGGTCTGCCGCGGAGATCGTCCGCCGAATCCCCGGGCTCAGGGTCGCCGCCATGAAATGGTGTGGATCCGCACTGTGCTCGAGCCCGAGCGCGTGCCCCTGCTCGTGCAGGAGAACGGTCAGCAGGTCGATCCGGCCGTCGGCGGCCGACCCGGGCCGCGCCACCCACTCGCCGGGGTTGCTGGTCGGCAGGAACTCCTCGTTGAGCAAAGGCGTTGCGTCGACGAACCAGCCGTGGCCGGCGGCATCGGTGTCGAGGGTGATCTCGGCGGCGGAGCCAGTGCCGGTGGTGTGGCCGAGGGCGAAATCGGGGAGGTTGGCGAAGGAGGCTGCTGCGGCAAGGTCTTCATCGATGGCGATCCATGTGCCGGCCGGCTCGACCGAAAGTGCACCGACGATTGGATCTGGGCTTGGACTCTCGGCGATTCTCCAGATGAGAAGCCCGCGCGGGCAGTACTTCTTGTAGGCAGAGTCATCGTACAGATCAAACCTTCCGGCTGCCGGAGTCACGTGAATATGATAGGAAAAAAGGATTGAAAGGCCGCTCTGGCTGGTTACCAAAACCGTCAACTTGTCCTTGCCAGTGAAACCGGAATTTGGAATGTACTCCACTGAGGTGCCGGGGGCAAAATCGGTCCCGAGTTCGCCTTGGTAAGCGACGAGTCGCCCGTGTTTCGGCATCTCCAAGACGCTGACTTTCGCCAGTCGATTTTCGTCGATGAACTGAGCCTCGAATCCGGTCCACTTGTTATCCTTTGGGGCAAAGTGATCCTCGGCGTCCATTCGCGGGTCGATTACAATGCTAATTGACTGGCCGCTTCCCAGTTTCTTTATCTGCTCATGAGTAGGCGAGATGACACAGATGCCGAATCGCGGAACTCTTTCTGCAGCCTGCTGAGTTCTTTCGGCATTAGCCGCGAGGAAGGCTGGCGCCCGGAGCTGATGCACGTCGAGAAAAGCGTGGTCGGCAGGAAGCATTTTCCGTTCTCCTTGGCCCAGGATTGGATCAAGTGGTGGTAGTTCCGTGGGTAGAGCTTCAAACGTTAGACTGTTTGGCGATGGATCCGCAAGGTGGCGAAGGCGTTCTATGGCCAAGGGTGGCCGGCTCGACAGTACTACTCCGAGTTTGGTGTTGTAATCTCGGCGGTTCTCCGGAGAGAAGCCCAAGTCTACTAGCACATGCTTGAGGTTACCCAAAGCGTTTTGGTTTCGGATCGTTTCGGCGTTTACCGCTTTCCAAGAGGCCAAGCGAGCCTCTCGGTTCGCCCGATGTTCGAGTGAGTCTCCATGACCCTTGATACCTTTAGTAGCGTCCGCGAAATTCTTTTGGTCAACGTGGGCCGACCGATCGATCATTTTGTTCAGATCACCATCAATCGGCTGTGCCCCGTATCGCCAATACCAAGCACCAGACAGCGCAGCGATGCTCTTATTCGCGACCATATCGCCGGGGCTCTGGACGAAGTCATGGTTCGTTCCCAGGATTTCGTTCAAACCCGGTACCTTGTTCGCTTTCGGTTCCACGGGGGGTGTTAGCTTGTGGGTCCAACCCCGATATCCGCCTTCCGCAAGGACCTCGTAGCCCCATTTGAAGGTGATCTGCATGATGCCTCGGCCTTTGTACCGAGCGCCATCGCCAGGTGCGTCATTTCCGTACCTGTTGCCGTAAGCCAACTCGGCAGACTGATCGCTGCGATTCTCGACCAAGTCGGAGTCAAAGAACGCTTCGAATCGTGCATTGACCAGGAACGCGGAGACTCGCTTCGCTGTATTGATATCGAACCTGGCGAGTGCGGAGTTCAGTGGTTCCACCCAATCTCTGACGCCATCCGCAGTAGATCCCATGATGGCTGCGAGGCTTGCGGCGCTCAACTGCGAGCCGAACCCAGAACCCTTGTCCCCGACACCGCCAAGTAGCAGCTTGTCGGTCGCGATCAGGCCAGAAGACTGGGTTCCCCCGCCAAACAACGCCCCCTGGATCGCCCGCCTGGCGTCATCGGATGCTCCCGACTTGATTGCCGCGAGTTGCTCTTCGAGCGATCCATTCCCCGCTACCGTGTCGTTCTGCGTCGCCGTATAAACGGCCAGGAAGTCCTTGAGTGCGTCCACCTGGTTGTTCGGGGAGTTGCCGTTCGGTTGCACGCGATTCACGTACTGCAACAGCCCGGCGAGTTGCTGCGCCCTGTGGGCATCCCAGGTTCCGTTGCCGGGCTGCTGCCGCAGCCGCGCCATCTCTTCGAGCAGGTACTTCAGCTTCTGCTGGGGTGTCGCCGTGCTGTCGTTGCTCGCCGTCAGGTTGCGCAGGTCGACGCTGTTGGTGCTGCTCAGGCCGAGGAGCCACTCGTCGCCGTAGATGCCCTTCTGGTTGTCGAGCGAGATGTAGGCGGTGTTGATCCCGAGCTGCAGGCGGTTGCCGAGCAGGTTCGTTCCGGCGAACCACAGCGCTTGTCGCGCCCTGCCGTCAGGCGTCTGGTTGGCGCCCTGGCTGGCCACCATCAGGTCGTAGACCCAGCTCGTGCCCATCGTTGCGCCGGGTTTCTTCGCGTCGGTGCGGTCGACCCAGCCCGGCAGCGCGCTGCCGTTGCCAAAGCGGTACTGCATCCAGTGCGGGGCGTTGTAAGCGTTCAGCCAGTTCACGTGGTCTGCCGACAGCGTGATCGGGGGCAGTGGCTTGCTGACGGTCGTGCTCTTGCCCTTCCTGTCCTTGACCGTTTCGCTCGTGCTGTCCTGGTAGTCGTCCCGGTTATGGACGATCTGGTCGAACTGCCGCAGGTTGATCAGCTCCGTCTGCTCGAGTGTACCGTTGACCCGGATTTCGCCGCTCTTCGGAATCGCCGAGAGACCGTAGCCGAGATACTTCAGTCGCTGCTCGACACGCGCCACGTCGAGCAACCGGTTGTCGCTCCGGGCGTCGCCACCGACCGACCCGTCGAGCGCGAACTCGTGGTAGCCCGGGTTGTTCAGCGGCCGGTCGCCGAAGAAGGTCGCACTGGCGGGGCGGTCGTAGTCGACTACCCGCAGCTTCAGGCTGAGTCGGTCGTCAGGCTTGCCGCGGTCGAAGCCGGCGAGGTGGACCGTGATCTCTCCGGGTTTCAACGCCTCGCCCTTGCGCAGGCGCTCGATGTCCAGGGTCGGTACGAGGAAAACGATGCCGCTCGCACTCAAGGTCTTCTTGCCGGCGTCGCTGCCGACCGTCTGCAGCCCCTGGTAACTGCGCCGGCCCGCTGCTTCGACCGACTGCATGCCGTTCTCGCGCTCGGCCGTCAGGAGATGCCCTTGGCCGTCGCGCAGGAGGATGGCGGCGCCGCTGACCTCGATGTTCGACCAGTTGATGTTGAGGTCGGCATCCGGCACCTGCGCGAGGGTGCTCGCATATTGGCTGCGGATCAGCTTGAACAGGTCAACGCGGGCGATGTCGCCGTAGTTGAAGCTCGGCACCTTGAGGTCCCGGTCGGCTTCGATCGTCTTCAGGAAGTGCAGCTCATCGACCGGGTCGGTGAAGTGGATCGCGTCGGGGCGGCGCAGCGGGCTCGCCGCCATCCCGAAAACCCAGCCCGAGGTCAGCCGGCTGCCGTCGCCGAGCTCGTATCTGGCCGGTGTCACCACCTGCTGCACCGCGCCGCCGACGAGTTCGCGGTCGATCGGCAGCGGGCGCGCCGACGCCTGCGCGGCAAGCGAGTTGCGTTCGGCGGCGGCGATGAGCTGGCCGAGATCCCATTTGAGCAGTCCGGCGGGCGGTGGCGACGAATCGAGCGTCGGCCAGTAGCGCAGGTCGGCCCAGAGCGTGCCGCCGTCGTCGCCGACGGCGAGCCGGGAAATGTTGGCGCCGGCGAGTGGCGAGGTGGCGCCGAGGTATTCGGGCCGCGGACCGAAGGGATCGCGGATGATGCCGACCTTGCCACCGAGCTGGCGAGCGCCGCCCGCGGCGTCGCCGTTGCGGTACAGCGGGTCGAGGAAGTCGAAGAAGTAGTCGGCGACCAGCGCGTACTCGCTGCCATCACCCGTCTCGACGAGCACCGGCGACTGGGCACGCTGGATGTTCAACTGGTATTCACCCTCGGTTCGGTCGTGGCCGGCGGACGAACCGAGCAGCGGCAGCCGGCGGAACGTCGGCGCTCCCTGCAGCCGTCCGTCGGCGCCGAGAGCGACGCTGACGGTGGCCAGCCCGGCGTTCTCGTCCTGTGCGTCGCTCAGCAGGAAACGCAGCGTGTGGTCGCGGATTCCCGCTGCGGCGACGAACTGCGGCGCCTTGCCCTGGCCATCGGGCACGCTGACTGGCGTGCAGGCGCCGTTCACCGTCGCGTCGAGGCGGCCGGCCGACTCGCGCGCGACATCGAGATCGACGATGAAGATCTGGCCGCCGGCGGCGGCACGCGCGCCGCCGATGCCCAGGCCCTGCTGGCTGGCGGTCACCGCGAGATAGCTGTGCAGGCCGTGGTTGATCGCCAGGTCGACATAGCCGTAGGGGGCGTTGGCACCGCTGACCGACGGCGGCAGGCGGATCTGCTGCAGGGCGAGGAAGCGGCTGTCGGCCGGGTCGATGTTCGCGCGCAGCAGCCGATGGCCACCGGCAGGGTCGTGCGAGCCGCCTTCGGCGATGTACAGCCAGTGGCCGGAGACGGCGAGACTGCTGATGTTGGCGCTGCCGATGTGCAAGGTGTCGGCGAGCGTCATCGTCGCCGTGTCGAGGACGTGGATCTGGCCGCGGCCGTGTGCGACGAACGCCAGCCGGTTGTCGAGGCTGAAGGCGATCGCGTCGGTCTTGCTGCCGGTCGCCGGAGCGGCTGCGCCGCCGCTGTCCGGGTAGGCGATCTCGCCGATCTGGAGCTCGCCGCGGAAGACACGGATCAGGTCTTCGCCGGCGACCAGGTTGAAAGCGGTGGGTGGCGTCAGCGTCAGGCTGGCTGCCTCGCCATCGGCGACCCAACGCGTCCGGCCCGGGTCGCTCGGATCGAGGCTCTGCAGCATGCGCTGGATGCTGATGACGTGCAGCCCGCCGGCGATGCCCCGCGGCAGATCGAGCTCGAGCGTCAGGCCGGACGCGTCGCCGGCCAGTGGCTGCAGGTCGACCAGCCTTTGCCAGACGCGCAAGCGATCACGCTGCCCGCCCTGGTCGTCGCGCCACGGACCGAGGCTGGCGCTGCCCGTGCTGTCGATCTGCGGTGCCGCGGGCGTCAGCCAGATGCGCAGGGCGGTTGCCGGCGCCGCGGTCGAGGCCGCCGGCGACTGCAGCCGGTCGAGCGTCAGCTCGAGCCTGCCGGAGGCGAGCATCGCGGCGCGCAGCACGCGCGGCGCGGTCTCGCTTTCACCGGGGTTCGGCAGGCTGCCACTGCCGCTGTCGCCGGGCAGGATCAGGACGCCCGTCGCCGGATCCTTGTGCACCGGCACCGTCTGGTAAACGCCGCCCGGTGTCCGCCTGATCGCGTACACCTCGCCCGCTGCCGCCAGCGCTCCGATCAGGTCGCCGGCGGCGGCCAAGCCACTCAGGTTGCCGTTGCCCAGTTCGGCGGCGAGGCCGAGAACCAGATCGTTCGCGCGCAATGCCAGCGCATCGGCGCCGAAGCCGCGCAGCGTCAGCGCGCCGCTCTGCCGGTCGAAGGTGGTGCGGACGCAGATGAAGTCACCGGAGCCGCTGATGCCGCTGTAGGGCGGGCTGGCCGTGCGCGCGACCAGCCCGGCTGCGGGATCGCTGGCGATGAAGCCGTTGTCCAGGATCCACCAGACGTCCTGCAATCGCCCGTCGCTGCCCGGAGCCAGGCCGTGGCGCAGGAACAGCACCTCGTCGCCCTCGCGCACGCCGGCCGTGTCCTGCAGCGGGATCGAGAGCTGTACCGGCGTGGTCGTCGACCGCTCGCCGAGATCGAGGCGGAAAGCCGCCAGCGTCTGCAGCAGCCCCGGCGCGGGGGCGGCGAGGCCGCTTTCGGCCGCCAGGTGGGCGAGGTCGATGCGGCGGATCGACACCGGCGTGTCTTCGCCCAGGGCGCCGGCACCGACCAGCAGCAGCTCGCCGCTGGCGGCCTGCACGATGCCGCCCTGCGCGGCCCGGATGATGCTCGCGGCCGGGATCGGCGTCAGCGGATCGTCGTCGATCGACTGCGGCGTCTGCACCAGCAGTGCGATGTCGGTCTGGCCGATGGCGCGTGCCGTGATCGCGCCGCTGGCGTCCACCTCGTTCGCCAGATGGACGACCGAGAGCCTCACCCGCCCCGCGCGGTGGGCGCTGATCAGGCCGTCCGGAGCGACGCTGGCGATCGTCTCGTCGCTCGAGAAGTAGCGGGTGCCGTTGCGCACCTCGGCGATCGCCGGGATCACGGTGAGCAGGATGTCGCCGCTGTCCGGGTCGAAAACGATGTCGCCGGTCGCCGGATCGAGCAGCACGTCGCCGGTGGCGGGGTCACGCAGCGGTTCCTGCGTCCACGGATCGCGGCCGATCTCGACCACTTCGGGCGAGCCGGGGAATGCGACCTGGCTCGCGCTGCCGATGTCGAGCCGTTCGCCGGTCGCCGGGTCGAGGCGCTGCACGCGCAACTGCCGGGTCGCGCCGGGGGCGAGACTCAGCGTTCGCGGGTAGACCTCCGGGTCGACGGCTGGCAGCGCATCGCCCGCTGCGCCGTCGTCCTCGCCGGTACCGGTGAGCGTCGAGGCGGCGAGGACGTTGAGCGCGGCGACCGCCTGCACCGCCTGCCCGCTCGAATCGATGCGGCTGACGGCGAGCAGCGCCGGGCCGACACCGGTGGCGCGAAACTGGTCGCGGCTGTCGTCCACGACGATGCGGCTGCCTCCGCTGTCGCCGAGGCCGGCGAGGTCCACCGCCTGCACGCTGAGGTACGCCGGATCGTGCAGCGCGACGCCGGCCTCATCGGCGAAGTCGAGGGTCGCACGGATCGCCTGCGTCTGGCCCGTCAGGAGGCGGTCCAGTGGTGCGAGGTGAATCTGCTGCAAGCGGGCGCCGCTGACGTCGATCGCCAGATCGACCGCTTGGCCCGCGTTGTAGCCATCGTTCGCCTGCAGGCGGACCGTCGCCTGGCCGGCAAAGCCCGCCTGCGGCGTGAACACCAGGCTCTCGCCATCGGCGGCGAGGCGCGCCTGGCCGTTAATCGCCTGCACGACGCGCCAGAGCACCATGTCGCCTTCGGCATCGCGCGCCATGTCGTGCAGGGCGACGGTCATCGCCAGCTCGCTGTGCGTCCGCAACGGCGGCTGGCCGACGATCGCCGGCGCCCGGTTGGCGCTGAAACCGCTGTTGGCGAAGACGATCTGCCGATCGATCGCGTTGATCGCCCCGTCGCCGTCGACGTCGCCCGCTTTCCCGCCGGCGCGCTGCGCGGCTTCCCAGAGCAGCGCATCGGCGGCGTCGACGCGGCCGTCGACATCGAGGTCGCCGGCGACGCGCAGGCTGACGCGCGCGGCGCCGCTGCCCGCCAGGCGCAGGAGCTTCGCACCGCTCTCGCTGACCTGCAGCAGCGTCGTCCGCGTCGTGCCGTCCGCCCGGCTGCCGAGTACCTGTCCGCCGACGAACTCGATCGTCGCGCCGGCATCGGCCGTCGTGCTGTCGACGGCGATGAGCAGCGCTGCGCTGCCGCCCGGCGCACGCGCGACGGAAGCGATCTCGCTGTCGCGGATCGTGAACGCCAGCGTCGCACCACTGCCGATCTCGCCCTGCCACTCGTTCGTCAGTCCGTTCCAGCTCGCCGGCGTACCCAGGTCCGCCGTCGGGTCGGTCCAGAGCAGCGCGCCGGTCGCATCATGGACGTAGGCCGTACCGCTGCCGCTGCCGATCGCGCGGACCAGGCGCAGGTTGCCGGAAGCGTCGTAAAGGTAGGCCGTGCCGACCGGTTCCGCTTCTCCCGCGACGAAGCCGCTGCTGCGGACGATCCGCCCCTCGCCGTCGCGCAGCAGCTCGAGTCGCCCGGCCGGGCTGCCATCCGCGGCGACGGCCGCAACGCCGGCATCCGAGACCAGCCACTGCGCACCATCGGCGAAGTGGAGCTGCCGCAGGCGGCCGCCGGCATCGAGCTGATGGCGATCACCACCGGGCGAGACCAGCGTATAGCGCTGCGGCACCCAGGGCAGGCCGCTGACCTGGTCGTAAAGCGAGTCGCCGAGGCGGATCAGGCTGTCGGGGCGCGAGCCGTCGATCGACGCCTGCGCCTCGAGTTGCCAGCCGCGGTCGCCGCTGAAGGCCGGATGCCAGACCAGCGGTGCCGCCGCGTCGCTGCCGAGCCGCTCGCCGACCGCGGCCAGGCTGAAGCGCAGCGCCAGCTCGCCGGCTCCGGCGTCGGCGAAATCACGCGCGATGCTGACCCAGACCCGGGCGCCGTCCCGCCAGGCGGCGATCGCTCCCGAAGGCAGCGTCGCCGGCTGGTCGCTGCGCAGGCGCGGCGTCAGCAGCGGCAATTGCCAGTTGCCGAAATCGTTCGCGGTGCCGGCCCGGTCATCGATCGCAGCGGCGGCGGGCAGCGGTCCGGCCGGCAGCACGCGCGCCAGCGCCAGCGAGTGACCGCCCAACTGGTAGACCGCGTCGCTGGCGACGGCGGCCGGCGGTGCCTTGAGCGGCGTGTCGATGAGCACGGCGGCGTCGATCTGGCTGCTGCGGCCGGCGAGATCGCGGGCGACCAGGCGGAGCTGCCAGACGCCGTTGGCCAGCAGCGCCGGGTCGAGCGTCGCCAGGGCCAGCGTCTCGTCGATCGCCGTGGCGCGGCTCTCCTGCCGGGCCAGTGTCGACCATTGGTCGCTGGCCGCCGGCGCCAGCAGCAGTTGCCAGTCCAGCAACTGCGCCTCGGCCAGGTCGGCGGCGAGTGCCAGCGGCGCGGCGACGCGCAGTGGTGGCGCGCTGCCCGTCGCGCCGCGCAGCGCGCCGCTCCAGGCGAGTCGAGGGGCAGCGGAGTCGGCGGGATCGAGCACCGGCAGGGTATGGATGTGCTGCGCGCTGAAGCCGTCGTGGTCGGTGGCGGTGATGCGCAGCTCGACCACACCGGGCTCCTCCGGCGTGAAGCGGAAGCGGCCGGCGGCATCCACCGCGACGCTCTGCCAGGGTTCCGCCGCGGCGCTGCGCCGTTCGACCGTCAGGTCGGCGATGCCGCTCCACGCCACGGCGCGGGCGCTGCCGATCACCGTCTGGTGCGGTCTCGCCGTCAGCTCCGGGGTGGTCGCGACGAGGAGCTGCGGTGCGTTCGCCGCGGCACTGGCGACGACGCGCACGACGAAGCTCTGCCGGCTGCTGCCGCTCTCGCCGGGCTGGCCGTCGGCGACTGCGAGCGTCAGCAGATGGTCGCCGAGCTGGCCCGGGCCCGGCGTCCAGCGCAGTTCGTGGTTCTGCTCGTCATGGGTGGCGCCGGCAGGCAGGTCGGCGAAGCGCAAGCGCAGCGCCTGCGTCTGCGCGACGCCGTCCGGGTCGCTGAAGACGATGCCCGCGCCGCGCGGGCTGGCCGGGTCGCCGGCGACGAGCGGGATGCGCAGCGTGTCGCCGACGACGACGGCGTGGTTGCGCCCGACGAGCTGCGGCCGGCGGTTGGCGTCGAGGACCCGCACGCGGACCGACTGGCTGCTCGTCGCCTGCCCGTCGTCGGCGCGGAAGGTGAACACGAAATCGCGCTCGGCGGCGGTGGCGTTGTCGACCACCTCGAGCCCGGGCTGCCAGCTGAACAGGCCGCTGAGCGGGTCGAAATGGACACCGGCCGGCGTCGTCGGCTCGTGCAGCAGCGCCAGCCGGACGGCATCACCGTCGGCATCGCCCGCGTGCACGGCGAAAGCCAGCGTCTCCCCCTCGCCGACCAGTTGCAGCGGCAGCGGCGTGATGCGCGGCGGCTGGTTGTGGTTCGCCACCTGCACTTCGATGGCGCGCGTGAAGTGCGCCATGCCGTCGCTGGCGCGCAGCGAAAGTCGCCACAGTCCGGCGCTGCCGCCGTTTCCGTCCTCGGCGGCGAAGAGGTCAGGGGTCCAGGCGAGCAGGACCCGATCGGCATCCGTCGTCACCGACATGCCACGCGGCAGGCCGTCGAACTGCCAGTGCAGCGGGTCGGCGTCGGCATCGCTGGCCCGGATCTCGATCGTCAATGGCACGCCCTCGCTCGCCCGCAGGCGCAGGGTGTCCCCCGTGTCAGCGACGGCCGTGGCAGCGACGCGGACCGCCGCCAGTTGCGGCGCGCCGTTGTCGTCGCGCACGACGATGCGCAGCGCTTGCCGGCTGACATTCGGTTGCGGCTGCTGCGGCAGCGGATAGCCGCCGCCCGGCGGTGGCAGGCCGCTGTCGCTGACGATCAGCTCGATGTCGTGCGCACCGCCGTCGCCGGTGGCTGGCGTCCACTGCAGCATGGCCTCGCCGTAGCGCAGGCCCGGCGTCAGGCTGGCCCCCGCGGGCAGCCCGGCGGCCGTCCAGTGCAGCGCATCCTGATCGAGGTCGCGCGCCCGCAGGGTGAGCGAGAAGGGTTGCCCGGCGATGGCGACGACCTGCCGCGGGCCGTCGATCTGCGGCGCTTCGGCCGCACTGCGCGCGCTGAGGACGAAGCTGTGGCTGCTGGCGAGAATCTGCTGCGGATCGCCGTCGCCATCGTCGCTGGCGCTGACGGTGATCAGGTAATCGCCGCGATCGCCTTCGCCCGGGGCAAAGCGCAGCCAGCCGGATGCCTCGCCCGGCGCGCTGGAACCATCGGCGATGAAGCGGGCGAAGCGCGGCAGGCCGGCGAAGTCGAGGTGGACCGGCGCGCCACTCAACCGCGCGTCGACATCGGATGCCGTGACCCGGATGTCGATGGTGTCGCCGCGGTCGACGCTGGCGGCGGCGATGTCGCCGATCAGCGGCGCGCGGTTGGCGTTGGCGACGGCGATCGACAGCGTCAGCGCGCTGCCCAGCGGGATGCCGGTGCCATCGCCGTCGTCAGTGGCGCTGACGTCGATCGCGTACACCCCGGCCTGATCGTAGCCGGGTGTCCAGAGGATCTCGAGCGTCTCGGCATCGAAATGGGCGCCGGCAGGCAGGCCGCCGACCCGGTAGCCGACCGTCGGCGTGACACCCGCCAGGGCGATGGCGGTCGCGCCGGGCTGCTGGCGCAGCGCGGGCTGGAAGTCGGGGTTGTCCGGGTCGAAGGCGAGGACGCTGAAGCGCAACGGCTGCCCTTCGCGGACGTGCAGGCTTGCCGTCTGCGGCAGGACCGGCGCCGCGTTGGCATTGGCAACCTCGAGAATCAGTTCGGCGCTCGCCTGCGTCCGCTCGCTGCGGCCGTCGGCCATGGTCCAGATCGCGGTCAGCGTCAGCGGGATGCGATACTGGCCGTGCTGATCGTAGCCAGGGGTCCAGGCCAGGTGGCCGGACTCCGGGTTGAGGGTCGCCCCGCCCGGCAGCCAGGCGGCACCGTACTCCAACTGCAGTGTTTCGCCGCCAGGCTGCGTGGCGCCGGCCGTGAAGCCCGGCACGCTGCCCGCGAGCCGCAGCGTCCACGGGTCGCCCTCACGCAGGAAGTGCGCGGGTTGCGGATCGAACTGGGGTGCGGCATGGGCCTGCTCGACGGTGATGCTGAAGCTGCGGCTGGCGATCAGCTTGCCGTCGCTGGCGCTGACGCGGATGTCGCGCCAGATGCCGGACTGGTCATGGCCCGGTGTCCAGTGCAGCAGGCCGCTGCCGGAATCGAAGCGCGCACCCGGCGGCAGGGCGTCGAGCAGCAGCGTCAGGTGGTCGCCATCGGCATCGGCGGCGTGCAGCGGCAGCGCGAGCGCTTCGCCTGCACGAAGCACGATGTCGTCGGGCACGGCAAGCAGCGGTGCGTGGTTGCCGCCGCTGACCGGAAGCTGGAAGCGGCGCAGCGCGGAACCGCCGCGGCTGTCTTCGACGCGGATGAGGATCGTGCTGTCGGCATCGGCGGCCGCAGTCGGGGTCCAGGCGAGCGTCGCGACGGAACTCGTGCCGGCGGGCGCGCTGCTGGCCGCTGTGGCTGCCTGCAGGCTGAGGCCGGCTGGTGCTTCGAGCAGTTGCCAATGCAGGCGCGTGCCGTCGCTGTCGAGCGCTTCGATCGCCGCGCTCCATGCTTCGCCGACGCGGGCCGGCGGCAGTTCATCGCTGTCCGCAGCAGCGGCCAGCCGCAGCAGCGGCGGCCGGTTCGCACGCGGCGCGGCGTAGACGCCGTGCCCGAGGTTGGCCTTGACGATCGATGCGATGCCGGCGTAGGCGGCGAAGCGGCTGGCGGGAACGATGCTGACCGTCTGTCCGGCGATCGTCGCCCCGGCAGCCAGCTTGCCGCCGAGATCGTTCAGTGCGTTGCCGAGGTCGATCAACCAGAGATCGGCTTGCTCGCCGCCGCCGGCAACGGCGCCGGCGACCGTCGCGCCGAAATGACGGCCGGGGTCGAGCAGCAGCGCCAGTGGGCCGGCGATCTCGTCGCTGCCGATGTTGGTCAGGCTGAGGTCGTAGCTGAGCTCGCCGGTCGCCCGGTTGGCGCGCGTGTTCGAGAAGTCGAGGCGCAACTGGTGGCTGAGATCCGCGAGGGCCGTGAAGCGGCTCTCGAAGTCGTGCGCCAGCGGCGTGTGCGCATGGCTCTCGATCCGGCGCGCGATCTGCAGGCGGTAGTCGCCGGCAGCCAGCCCGCTCACGTCGAGCCAGGCGGTGCGCGTCGCCGGCTCCCAACTGACGCTCGCTGGCTGCTGCCCGGTCTCGCCGGCTGCCGTGGACTGCAGCGCCAGCAGGCGATAGTTGTCAGGATGGAGCACGCTGGCGGGGTCGCCGGCTTCCCCGAGCTGCATCTCCTGATCGAAGACGACGCCGATCCGGTTCAGTGGCAGCGGCACGAGCGCGCCGTCCGGGACCGTCACCGCGCTGACCGTCGGCACGCGCTGCACGGCGATCTCGTCGATGCTGCTCGTCTGCGCAACCAGGATGCGGCCGTCGCGCGTGGCGACGATCGATTCACCGCGGCTGCCGCCGCTCGCCAGTTCCAGGCTGCGGCGGCTGGCCAGTTCGATCATCCAGACGCTGCCCTGGCGCGCCGCACCAATGCCACCGCCGGCTGGCTGCTGGCCCGGCTGGCTGCTGGCAAACAGCAGTCCAGCGAGTTGGCTGTCGGGTTCAGCGAAGGCGATGCTGTCGATGATGCCGGCGAGGCGGTATTCGACTTCGCCGCGGCCGGCTTGCTGGCCGCTCATCGGGAAACTGATGATCTCGCTGCTGGCATGCGCGGCCGCGCTTGCGAAGTCGTTGCCGGCGCGCTTGACCGCCCACAGCCGTCCGTCCGGCGCAAAGGCCAGATCGCCGACGCGCTGCCGACTGAAGCTCTTCCAGGCCTGGCTGGAGTCGCTGGCGGCCGGGTCGTAGACCAGGATGCCGGCGCCCGAAGAGACATAGATCTCGCCGGTGGCCGGGTCGATTGCCAGCGCATGCGTCAGCGGCTGGTCGCCCGGGGCTCGCAGGCGCTGCAGGACGTGACCGCTGGCCGGGTCGAGCTGAAGCAGCTGGTTGCCGCTCATCGCCCAGAGCCGGCCAAACGCATCCACCTGCAGGTCGATGACCGGAGCATCGAGGACGAACAGCGGCGCGCCCGCACGGTCTGCCGTCTGCAGGCCATCCGCGCCGTAACGGTGGATCTCGTTGCGCAGCGCGCCGGCGCTTGCCAGAATCGTTCCATCGGGCATCTCGACCAGCGCCTGGGCGCCGATTCGGGCGGCACTGGCGGCATAGCCGTGGGCGAAACTGCGCAGCGCGAAGGGAGCCAGGACGCTGTCGAGGTCGCTCGGCAGGCTGCCCGCCAACGGGCCCGGCAGGAGCCGCGCGGCGGCCGCGAACAGCGCATTGGCCGGATAGCTGCGGTCCTCGGCGGCGACCGGGGTGGCCGCAGTCGAGGTGACGGTCTCGCTCGCGCCGAGAGCGGCAACGATCTCCTGACGGGCGCCATCGTCGGGCAGGGTCGTCCGGGCGAGTACAGCGGCCTCCGAGTTGCCGGCGTGGTCGGTGGCGACTGCGATGAACTCGTAATGCCTGCCCGCGTCGCCGACGAAGACGGCCTGCTCCGTCCCTGCCGGCAACTGGCGCTGCCAGAGACGGAAACGGCCGCCGTCCTCAGCGACGTAAAGGCTCACCGAGCGCACTCCGGCAAGCTCGTCCGTGCTTTGCCAGCGCAAATCGAAGCTGGCGATGCCGGCAGCGTTTCCCGCGCCGGCCTGGGTGACGGTCAGTTGCGTTCGCGGTGCCTCGGTGTCGAGCCGGATGGCGTGCATCGGGCTGTCGATCGGCGGCAGGGCGTCGACCAACAGGCGGGCAGCGGTACGTATGTCGCTGCCGGACGCTGCGCTGTCGGCGGCGCGAACGGTGTAGGCGACGAAACCCTCCGGCGTCACGCCGGCGCTGGCGACCTCTGCCGGCAGCAGGCCGCGGCTGCGGTCGCGAACGACTTCGCCGGTGGCGGGATCGATGGCCTGCAGTAGCCAGGTGGCGACGCGGCTCCCGCTGTCGATGCCGCCACTGACGCGCAGGATGAATCCCTTGCTGCCGCTGAAGTCGAAATCGCCCTGGAAGCTTGCCCGGTCGGCCGGCAGGTGGAGCGCGAGGTCGCCGATGCGCAGGTCACCAAGACGGAAAGAGGCGGCATCGAGGCTCGCGTCGATCTGGCTGGTGATGCGCAGCTCGCCCGCCGGTGAAGCGACCGGATTGCCGAACTCGATGCGGTAGGGCAGGGCGAGTCCCGCTGCGACATGCGGGCGGCCATCGCTGCCGCGCATTGCCTGCGGACCACTGACACGGAGCAGGGAGGATTCGCCGCTGGGCTGCTCGGGTGCGTCCGGCAGGTAGCGAGCAAAGTCGAGTGCCTGCGCCGCGACCGGCCGGAAGTCGTCATCGAGAACGCCGACGTGGCGCAGGTATTCGAGTTCGGAGCGGCCGCCGACGAACACGCTGAAGTCGAGGAAGTGGGTTTCGTGCGTGGCACCCAGGTCGAAGAGATCGCGGTCGGCAAGTTGCGGAACCGGCACGGCGACGCTGCCGTCGAGATTCTGCCGCGTCTCGAAGTAGTCGACCGGCGCCGTGCGGGCGCTGGCGTCGCCGATATGGCGGGCGGTGTCGCCGTACCACTCCTGCACCTTGGCAAAGAACGCGACGAGATCGGCCTGTGTCCGGTAGCCATCACCGCCCCGGCTGAGCAGAATGCCGGCGCCGAGGGTCGCGTTGAGGCTCAACATCTGCGGCTGCGTGCGGATCGGTGCCGCCTCGTCGACCGGTCGCAGGATGCCGGCGGCCTCGAGCGCAGCGAGCCATGCGGTCTGCCATTGCCCGGCATCGGCAGCGATCACCGACAGGCTCGTGGGCGCGTCCGGGTCGGCAAGGATCGCCATGCGCAGCCTCTGCGCGTGCGCCTGCTGTTCGGCGATGAACTCGTCGCGGCCGAGAGCCGTGGCGCTGGCGACGAGGTCGAAACGGAAGGGCATGGCCAGCGCTTCGAGAGGCGTCAGATGTTCGCCGTCGACTCGCGACAGGAACCGGCGGCCGAGATCGGCGGCGATCCGGTCGAGATCGGCGACTCCGCCGTCGAGCAGGCCGATCGCCTGCCATTCCGGATGCAGCATGTAGAGCCGCGCACGCAGGCCGTCGAAATCGCGGGCCAACCACTCGCGGAGGCCGGGATAGGTCTGCAGCCTGACGGCAGCGCCGGCGAATCCGCCGCCTGCGAGATCGATTGCGTAGCCGGTGGCGAGGTTGTGACCGTCGCTGTTGTTGACGCCGTCGAGCTGCGCCCACGGGATGTCGCTGCGGGCGAGGCCGAGCGTCGGGGTCGGACCGAAGCTCAGCGTGTTGCCGGCGGCGTCTGCCGTCGGGCCGTCGGGCAAGCCGGCAAGCGAACTGCTGAAGACCAGATGGGGCAGTGGCAGGCCAGCCAGCAGATCCGGGCTGTAGCCCATTTCGGGGACGCCGACGGAGAAGCGCACGTACGGCGTATCGACGTTGCCCAGACTCTGCAGCGAGACACTGTAGGTCGCACCGTCACCGGGATCGAGGCTGCGCGGGCCGCCCACGGCGATCGTCACTTCGCTCTCGACCGCCGGTTCGACGAGATAGCATTGCGCTTCGGTCACGCGCTGTCCGTCGGGGTTGATGACGCTGAGGTCGTAGAGCCCGGACGGCAGGCGGCGGCTGTCGAAGATGGCCCGGATGTGGCTGCTGTCGAGCACCTGCCAGCGCTCGGGCTCGGCGTCGAAAACCCCGGGTCGCGACAGACGGACCAGTGCCGCGGGATGGAAATGCGAGCCGCTGATGTCGATCGTGATCCAGGGTTGCGCGTCGTTGCCGATGCCGCCATGGTCCGGGCTGATGCCGGTGACCGAGAGTGGCAACAGATCCGCGCGCAGGCTGACCGTCTGGGCGGCGCCCGCCTGACGCGCCTGTACCAGCACGTAGTAGTCGCCCGCACGGGTCGTGCTGACCACCGCCTGCTGGTCGGCGGCAACCGGGTTGCCGTGCGCCGCGTCGAACTGATGGGCGCTGGGCGCGTCGGCGAAACGAAGGTACAGCTCGTTGTGACCGTCCTCGCTCGCGGCGTCGAGACTGACCCGCAGGCTTTCCCCGGGAGCGACGGCGATCCGGTAGAGGGCCGGCCGGCCGGCAACGAGGGTCGTCGCCAGCGGACTGCCGAGCTGCAGTTCGGGAACGGTGACCCGCAGGGTACTGCCCGACGCGCCGTGGTTGTTGGCTTCGCCTGGCGGCAGGGCAAGGCCGCTCGCGGCGTCGCTGCGGTTGCCCTCGAAGACTTCGTTGTACAGGTCGGTGCGGGCGATGACCCGCCAGTTGCCGTCGCGCACCGGCGGCAGGATGGCCGTCAGCGCGGCCGTATAGGCGTCGCCGCTGGCAAGGTCGCCGCTGTGCGCGATCCTGCCGATCAGCGGGTCACCGACATCCCAGTCGCTGTCGGCCGACAGATAGAGGGCGTCGGTCCACTGGCCACGCGCCGGGTTGCTCGAGTCGTTGAATACCGAAAACTCGATGCGAATCTCTTCGCCCACCTCGGCTCTGGCCGGCAGCAGGACGCTGCCCACCTTGAGGTCGGCGGCGGGCGGCGTCTCGACGAGGATCGGCTGCGGCGCAGCGCCGGCATTGTTGTCTTCGTTGCCGGACTCGCGCAGCATGCCGCTGTCGCCGCTGCCCCAGACGCGTGCCGGATCGCTGACGACGAAAACGTAATAGGCGCCGGCGAGATGGGCCGGGACGGCGAAGCTCTGCCGCGCCGTGTAGTCGTCTCCCGCCGCCAGCCCGTGCTCGTGGCGGCGATAGCCGAGGTAGTGATCCTGGTTGAGGTCGAGGAAGCGGTCCCGGGAAAGGTAAACGAGGTCATTCCAGCTCGCTTGGCTGCCCGGAGTGTCGCCTCCACGGTTGGCGACCCGCCAGTCTACGACGAGGCTCTGTCCGGCAAGCACGCGCGAGGGCGCGGCGACTTCAGCCATCTGCAGGTCGGGCGGCACGCCGGGCGTGATCGACAGGCGGGTCGACGCCTGGTTGTTGCCCTCGTCACGGAACTCGCGCACGAGGCCGGCCGCGTCGCCGGCGACCGCGAGTCCGGGCAGCCCGTCGCGGATCGTGCTGCGCTGCCGGCCGTCGCTGCTGATGGCGGTGTCGGCGCGGACGATGAGATGGAAGTCGCCGCTGAGCGAATCGGGCAGCTCGAAGGTCGCCGAGGCACTGTAGGATTCGCCCGGGCCGAGGAACTTCGCTCTTCCATCGGCGCCGAGGCTGATGCGCTGTGCCGCCGGCCCGCCCCCTGAGCCGCCGGCGAGCAGCGCGAAATCCCCCTCGTCGAGCGAGCTGTCGCGCGACAGGTAGAGGCCATCGAACCAGGAGCTGGTGCGCGTCTCGCGGCTGCCCCGGTTGCTGACCTGCCAGTTCACGGTCAGTGGGCTGCCGGCAGCGACACTCGTCGCGGCGAGGCTGACGCCATCGACCTGCAGGTCGGCCTCGCGATAGCGGATCGTCAGCGCGGTGCTGCCGCGGTTGTTGTCGTTCGCCCCGCCTTCATGGACCGACAGCGGAAAATACTGGTCACGGGCGCTGCTGTTGTCGCCGCCGCGGCTCAGCTCGCTGCGCACCCGCTGCGGGTTCCCCGGCGCGCCATCGGTGTTGGCGTCGGTGATGACGTAGACGTAGTGCGGGCCATCGCCGCCCGCCGGCAGGCGGACCGTCGCCGAATTGCCGTAGCTGCCGCCGCTGGCCAGTCCGCCGCCGTTGGCGTGGATGAAGCTGCCAAGCAGGAGCGCCCGGTCGGCGTCGAACACCGGGTCGCGGCTGAGGTAGACGGCGTCGACCCAGGAGCGGGTGCCCGCCCAGACGTCGGCGCCGAAGTTGCCGACGGTCCAGCTGATCCGCGTCTCCTCGCCCGAGAAGGCGACGGACTCGCTGCGCACCTCGGTGACGCGCAGGTCGGCGGCCTGGCTGCTCACCTGCGACGAGTGGGCGCGGCTGTTGTTCAGCTCGTTGGCTTCGGCGATCCGGTTGCCGCTGTCGCTGCGCACGATGAGGAAGCGGCCGCTCACCGAGGGTGCGAGCAGCAGCGACTGGCTGACCGTGTATCCCTCGCCGTCGGCGAGTGTCCGCCTGGCGTGGTGCTCGCCGAGGTACCAGACCTCGCGCGCGAGCTGCCAGTCCGGGTTGTCGGCGAGGTAGACCGAATCGACCCAGTCGCCGCTGAAGCGCTCGCCGCGGTTGACGACGCGGTACTGGTAACTGTAGTTGCCGCCGGCGCTCGCCGTGTCCGGCGCCAAGACCTCGGCGAGGACGAGATCGGGCGGTGTCGCACCGAGGATGCCGATCGGTCGCGCGCGATGGTTGTTGCCGTCGATCTGCTGCGGGTCTTCCGGGTTGATCTGGCTCGCCAGCGTGTCCTCGAGGATCAGGTCGTGCGTGTCGCTCCAGACGCTGAGGTAGTACTGGCCCGAGGGCAGGCCCTCCGGCAGCCGGACCTGGACGCTGCGGCGGTAGTCTTCGCCAGGATCGAGTTTGCCGACGTGCTCGAAGGTGCCGAGCAGGATGTCGCCCTTGAAGGCGCCCGGCCGGCGCTGATCGCGTGCCAGCCAGACGCTGTCGGTCCAGCTCTCGGTTGCGTCGGCCTCGCCGCGGGTGCGTGCGCTGCCGAGGTTGGCCACGCGGTAGCGGACCTCGATGCTGGCGCCATGGACGGCCTGGCTGGGGGCCACGACCTCGCTGGTGACCAGATCGGCGAAGGGCAGCGGGTCGATGGTGAACGGGACGGCGAGGACGTTGTTGGCTTCGTTCGGATGTTCGTCGACCTGGCCATTGGCGTCGGCGACGACGATCAGGAAGACATCGCCGCGCAGGCGCAGCGGCAGGTCGATGCGCGCCGTCGTGGCGGTATGGAACTCGCCGGCGGCGAGCGCGCCTGGGCTGGCGATCTCGCCGACGAGCAGGTCGTCGCTGCTGAGAAAGGCATCGAGCGAGAGGTATGCCTTGTCGGTCCACAGGCCGCTGGTCGCGGCACTGCCGAAGTTGCCCGTCGTGTAGCGGATGGCCGTGGTGCCGCCGGCGGGGACGTGCTCGGCGACCTCGACCCGCGTCAGCCGCAGGTCTGGCCGCTGGCGCAGGCTGATGTCGAGCAGGCCGGCGGCAAGCGCGCTGTTGTTGCCGGCGGCGCTGCCGTGCTCGTAGAGCCGGCGGCCCTGCGCGTCGGCTGCGGCGTTGCTCACCACCTGCAGGCGATACGGCCCTGCACTGCGCGCCGGCAGGCGAAGCTGCTCGCTGCGCGTGTAGCGCTCGCCGGCTGCCAGGGCGCGGTCGAAAGCGAAGCTGCCGAGCTCGATCGGCGCGCCGCCGCCCGCCGGCAGCAGCCGCAGCGAATCGCGCCAGCCGCCGGCGGCGGCCGCCACGCCCTGGTTGGTGACGGTCCACGAGACGTCGATCCAGTCGCCTTCGACGGCCGACTGCGGCAGGCCGATGTGCTCGACGACGAGATCGGCCGAGTTCGAGAGCGTGACCGGGATGGCCGGTGAGCTTGCCCGGTTGTTGTCGCCGAAGATGAACTCGAACGGTCCGCCGCTGCGCACGTTGAGGTAGTGATCACCGGCGATGCCCTCGGGCAGCGTCAGCTCGAGGCTGCGGCGGTAGCTCTCGCCGGCGGCGAGCTGGCCGATGTGCTGCGCCCAGCCGAAACTGGCGACGCGGTCGCTGCCGTCGGCGTTGCGGCTGAGCCAGATTTCGTCGCGCCAGTCGGCGCTGTCGGTCGGGCCGATGCCGCGGTTGGCCACCTCCCACTCGACGCGCAGCGGCTGCCCGCTCGCCGCGGCGCCGGTCGTGCCGACCGCGACCACCTGCAGGTCGGCGTAGGGGCGCGGCATGATGTCGATCGGCTGCGGCAGGCGGGCTGCATTGTCGGCCTCGGAAAAATTCTCGAAGACCTCGCGGCGCGCGTCGGCGACGACGAACAGCCGGTAGCGGCCGGACAGGCCGGCGGGCAGGACGATGTCGAGCGAGCGGTTCGCCGTCTCGCCGGCGGCGAGCAGCCCCTGCTGCCGATGTTCGCCGACGACGCGGTCGTCGCCGTTGCCGACCAGGTCGTCGGTCGAGAGGATGACCTGTTCGCTCCAGGTGCTGCCGATGCCGGGTCCGCTCCCCTGGTTGGCGATCGTCCAGTCGACGGTGAACCGCGCCGGGTCGCCGATCACCTGCTGCGCTGCGCTGAGCGCGGTGATCGCCAGGTCGGCCCACGGCAACTGGTCGACGCGGGTCGCCTGCGCCTGCCGGTTGTCCTGGCGATCGCGGTCGTCGACCCGGTGCTCGGAGTCTGTGGTGACGACGATCTGATGATCGCCGCTCGACTCGAGCGGCAGGACGAACTCGGCGCTGGCCGAATAGCCGGCACCGGCCGCCAGCCCCTGCAGATGCGGCTGCGTGGCGACGACCCGCCGGCTCGTCCCCTGCACGAGTTCGACGCGGTCGAGCCAGTCGCCGCTGGCGCTGGCGCCCCGGTTGTCGACGCGCCATTCGACCCGGATGCGGTCGCCGGAGCGGGCGAGCTGCGGCGCCTGCAGGCTGGCGACGTGCAGGTCGGGACGCTGCACGCGCAGCGGCGCGGCGGCCTCGTTGTTGCCCTCGTCGTTGCGCTCATCGACGGCGCCGTCGGCATCGCTGCGCACCAGCCAGCGGTAATCGCCGTCGGCAAGCCAGCCGGGCAGCGTGATGTCGACGTCACGGGTGACGCTCTGCTGCGCCGCCAGACTGGCATCCTGGCGCACGGCGGCGAGCTCGAGCAGCCCGCCGGCCGCACCGCGATCGAGGTAGATGCGGTCCCACCAGCCAGCCGGGCTGGCGGCGGCGCCGACGTTGCGCAGCGTGTAGCGCAGCGTCGCGGCGTCGCCGGGGCGCAGCGCGGCCGGCCCGACGAGGTCGCCGGGGAGCAGATCCGGCGTCGGCTTGAGGTCGACACGCAGGCGCTCGGGGCTGACGAGGAAATTGTTCTCGAGGCGGCGGCGGTCGCGTGCGGTCGCTTCGTCGACCCCGCTGTCGGCGTTGACCAGCAGCAGCACGAAGTACTCGCCGGCCAGATCGCGCGGCAGCTGCGGCATGCTGCCGGCGTCGTAGGCGGCGCCGGCCGCGAGGATCCCGGAGTGCGCCACGGCGGGCGCGAGCACGATGTCGTCGGCGCTCGGCAGCCGGTCCAGCGAGAGGAGCAGGCGATCGTTCCATTCGCCGCGGTCGGTGGCCGCGTTCCCCTGGTTGCGCACCTGCCAGTCGACGCGGATGGGCTCGCCACTCCAGGCGGTGGCGGGAACATCGAGGCGAAGCGGCAACAGGTCGGGCTGCTGGCTGAGCAGCGAGTCGATGACGATCTGTGCCCGGTTGTTGTGCTCGGCATCGCCGCCAGCACTCGCCTCGAACACCGTGCCCTGGTCGTTGTGATCTGCGTCGATGCCGACGGTGATTTCGATCCGGCCGCTGCCGCGGGCGCCGTCGGGCAGCCGCAGCGTGTGGCTGCGCTGCCGCGACGCGCCGGCGGCGAGCGGGTCGTGGCCGGCAGGCGCCGGCTCGAAGGGCAGCACGAGATCGGCGAGCAGTTCGCCGCTGTCGAGGTTCCTGATCTGCAGGCGGTCGTTCCAGGTGCTCGCCGTGGCGACGCCGCCGGCGTTGCGCTCCTCCCATGAGACGGTCAGCTCTTCGCCGGCGGCGGCGGGATCGGGCTGCGCGCGCAGGTTGGCGATGCCGAGGTCGGGGCCGTTGGCGACGCGCAGGACGACTTCGTTGTTGTCCTCGGCGTTGCCCTGCGGGTTGCCCTCGGCGATCGTGCGCTGCGGATCGGCCAGGATGCGGAAGCTGATGGCACCGTGGCCGGCACTTCCCGCCGGCCAGGGCAGGGTGAGCGAGCGCCGGACGGACTCGCCGACCTCGAGGCTGCTCCGGCCCAGGCCGGGCCCGCTGACGATCTCCTGGCGCAGGATGGTCTCGCCGGTCGTCTCGTTGCGCACTTCGAGGAGTTCGCGCCAGGTGCCGGCGGCGGCCTGCCCCTGGTTGGCAGTCCGCCACGAGACCGTCAGCGGGCTCGCCGCGGCCCAGTTCGCAGCGGGCGTGATGGCGAGGTCGCCGAGCACGAGGTCGGGCCGCAGTGGGTCGGCGCCGCCGGCGCCATCGGCGAGGTTCTGCCGGAAGTGGGTTGCGGCTGGCGTGTCGCCGGTCTGCTGCGCGGACTGGACGAAGTGCAGTGGCGGCGGGTTGCCGGCTGTCGACGGCTGGCTGTCGCGACTGCCGAGGACGAATCCGTTGCCGTAGCGCCACACTTCGACCGTCGCGGCGCCGCCGGCAGTGACGGTGCTGCGCAGCAGTTCGGCGGCGCCTGCCGCGCGCCGCAGCGGCAGGTGATGGGCGTCTTCGCTCCACGGGCCGAGGATGCTGTCGGTCGACCAGTAGCCGCCGGCGCCATCGCGGTGCCAGGCGGTGGCGACCGTCTGGTTGGCGCTGTCGCGCCAGATCTGCAGCAGATCGTCGCGGCCGTCGTCGTCGAAGTCGGCAGCCAGGAAGCGCTGCGCCGGCCGCGGACTGCCGAGCGGGATGGTGTCGGCAGCAGCAAAATTGCCGCCTTGGCTGCGCCAGATGCTGAGCTGCAGTCCGCCCTGCTCATCCCGCCAGACGCGCAGCAGATCCTGAAGGTCGTCGCCGTCGGCATCGCCCGCGAGCAGCGCGACCTGCTGCGCCCAGATGCCGATCCCCTGCTGCGCGGCCTGCCACGAGCCGTCGTCGCGCAGACTCCAGGTGCTGAGCCAGGCGCCGTAGTCGCTGGTCAGCGGGTCCGCCATCGGCAGGAGCTGCAGCATGGCGAGGTCGCTGCGGCCGTCGCCGTTCATTTCGAGCGGCAGGCGGATCGAGCCGGAGAGGTCTGGCCAGTCGGCATCCTGCGAGATGCCGCGCTGCAGGCCGCTGCCATCGCTCGGCCAGAGCGTGAAACGCGTCACGCCGTCGTCCGGCTGCCAGTGCACCAGGAGATCGGCGCGACCGTCGCCGTCCGCGTCGCCGAGCGAATGGTCGCTGCCCGCTGGATAGCGGTCGAGGATGCTGTCGGCCGACCACTCCAGATGATCACCGCGGCTCAGCCAGAAGCTGGCGACGAGCTTGCCGTCGTTCTGCCGGCCGAGCACGCAGAGGTCGCTCCAGCCGTCGCCATCGAGATCGCCGGGCAGGTAGCGCGTGTCGGCCCGCCAGGCGCCGAGCTCGACCGTCCGGCCTGCCGCGAGGCTGCCGCCGCTGGCCAGCCACAGCCTGCCGACCGCCATGCCGTCGCCGCGGTGGCCGACCTCGAACGCGTCATCCTGGCCATCGCCGTTGAAGTCGGCGGCCAGCCAGCGGAGATCGCCGAGCCAGCCGCTCTCGCCGGCGAAGCCGAGGCGGTCGGCCTGCCAGACGCCGACCTCGGCCTGGCCGTCGGGCCGTCGCCAGGTGCCGAGCAGGTCGGCCCGCGCGTCGCCGTCGTGGTCCTGCAGGCGCCAGTCGATGTCGTCGCCCGCGGCGCCGAGGATGATCTCGCCCTGCTGCTCGTAAGCGAAGCCTTCGCCCTGCTGCACCGCCCGCCAAGTGGTGGCGACGCTCTGACCCTGCGGATCGCGCCAGATCTGGACGAGGTCGCTGTCGCCATCGCCGTCGAGGTCGGCGGCGTGGAAGCGTTGCGCCGGGCGGGAGGTTCCGAGCGGGCTGGTGCCGCCCTCAGCGAAGCTGAGGCCGTTGCTGCGCCAGAGGGTGGCGTTCAGATTCCCCTGGTCGTCCTGCCAGAGGCGCAGCAGGTCGTCGCGCTCGTCGCCCGTGGCGTGGACGGCGAGGAGCGCGACATGCTGTTCCCAGATGCCGATTCCCTGCTCGACGAGCGTCCACGAACCGTCATCCCGGGCGCGCCAGGTCGTCAGCCAGGTGCTCTGCCCGGTCGATTGGGCGCCTGCCCAGGGGGCACGTTGGAGCACGGCGAAGTCGTCGCGGCGGTCGCCATCGAGGTCGAGCGACAAGCGCTCGGCCTGCAACAGATCGAGACCGTACGCGGTGGTCTCGCCGTGCTGCGCGAAGCGCTGGCCATCTCCCTGCCAGAGCGTCAGCGTGCTGGCGTTCTCGTCCGGCTGCCAGGCGAGCAGCAAGTCGGCGAGGCCATCGCCGGTGGCATCGAGCAGGCGATGGTCGCCACCGGGCGGGTAAGCACCGAGCGCACTGCGCGCCGAGAACGACAGGCGGTCGCCGATCGTCAGCCAGGTTTCGGCGACCGTCTCGCCATCGGCGGCCTGGCGGAGCAGCGTCAGGTCGCTGCGGCCGTCGGCGTCGAGGTCGCCGCTCAGGTAGCGCGTCGCCGCGTGCCAGGGGCCGAGTTCGATCGCGGGCCCTTCGGCAAAGGCGGCGGTCGTGGCCAGCCACTGGCGGGCGACCGCCTGGCCGTCGGCGCGATGGCTGATCTGCAGCAGGTCGCGCCGGCCGTCGCCGTCGAAGTCGCCGTCGAACCAGGCGAGATCGCCCGGCCAGCCCTCCCTGGCGGCGAAAGCCCGGCCATCCGACAGCCAGAGCTCGACCTCCATCTCGCCGCTGGCGTCACGCGAACTGGCAAGCAGGTCGGCGCGGCCATCGCCGTCATGATCGTGCAGTCGCCAGTCGGCATCGCCGCTGCTGTGGCCGAGGGCGGTCTCGGCGAGTAGACGGTACCCGTTGCCCTGGGCGGCGGCCACGGCGCGCCAGGCGGTGGCGATCGTCTGCCCGTCACCGCGCTGCCAGAGCTGGACGATGTCGCCGCGCAGGTCACCGTCGACATCGCCGGCGAGAAAGCGCTGCGCCGGCCGCGGGCTGCCGAGTGGGCTGGTGCGCAGCGCCGTCAGTCCGCTGCCATCGAACCGCCAGGGCGTCACCTGCAGTTCGCCCTGATCGTCGTGCGCGATGTGCAGGAGGTCGTCGCGGCCGGCGCCGCTGCTGCTGGCAAGCAGCGCGACGTGCCGCGCCCATGGCCCGAGCGCGTCGCCGCTGACGCTGCCGCTGCCGGCGTCGCGGATGCTCAGCCAGGTGCTCGAGCCGCTGCTCGCGTCCAGCGACGGGTCGCGCTGGACGACGACCAGGTCGCTGCGGCGATCGCCGTCGAGATCGGCGGTCAGCGTCCGTGCGTCGCTCAGGCCTTGCCACCAGGTATCCTGCGAGACTGAGAGGTGGAAAGCAGAGCCGTCTCCTCGCCAGATGCTGAAGCGGTCGCGGCCGTCGCTGCGGGCTTCGTGCACGAGGAGGTCGGCGAGGCCATCGCCATTGCTGTCGCCGAGCTCGTAGCGGGTGTCGGCGGGGTAGGCGAGCAGGGCGCTCTGGCCGGCCGCTTGCAGGCCGCTGTCGCGCATCAGCCAGCTGTGCGCGAAAACCAGGCTGCCGGCGGCCTGGCGGATCTCGCCGAGGTCGCTGCGACCGTCGCCATCGATGTCGCCGACGAGGTAACGGCTGTCGGCCAGCCAGGGGCCGAGCACCACCGATTCGCCGCCGCTGAAACCACGGTCGGCGGCGACCCAGGCTCGGGCGACGGCCATGCCGTCGGCGCGCCGGCTGATCTGCAGCAGGTCGGCGCGTCCGTCGGCGTCGAAGTCGGCGTCGAGCAGCAGGTCTGCTGCAGCGCCCCCGCCTGGCGCCGGGCCGCTGTCAGGACTGGCCGCCGGTGCGGCGATGATGACGCGGGCAGCGGCCGGCTGGCTGTCGCCGCCCGTCAGCGGCGCGCTTGCCACGGCGGCGGCGAGCGGAACGGCCGTGACGGGCAGATCGCCGGTCATCAGCAGCCGCGGTTCGAGCGGCTCGCAATGCAGGCGCGACTCCGGTGTTGCCGGCGAGGGGCGCCAACTCCCCGTCGTCGCCCGGCGGCGCGCGGTCGGTTCTGCCAGGCAGCTGCGCCAGGCCTGGCGGATGGCCTCGAGCAGTGGCCTGAGTGGTGGCCCCGGCGGGTGCAACCCCGATTGCTGCGGTCTTGCAGAGCGGCGCATGGCGACTTCCCCCTGATCGCAACGCTTCCTGCCAGCGGGTCGCAGCCGCCTCGCGTGCCGCTGCGGCGCTCCCTTCGCCGCTGGTCCGCGCCGCCGCTGCGGCGCCAGATGGCGAGGGGCGAAGGGCGCGGCTGCGAGCCGCGCAGGCTGGCTGTTTCCTGCTATGCTGTCGGCGGCATTCTCGACAAGATGTTACGAGCTGTCAATATTTCTTGCGAATGAATTTTTTTATTGCCCGACGATGATTGACGGCGACCCCTTCACGGGCGCGTCCGAAGACCCGACGCGTGTTGCGGCAGCCGCGGCCGCGCTGCTGCCGGAACGCCTGCGCCTGCTGATCGGCAGCGAGCCGGTAGCGGCTTTCGCCCGCCGCTGTGGCCTTTCCGAATCGGTGCTGCGCACCTACCTCAAGGATGGCCGCATGCCGCCGCTCGACAAGGCGGCGGCGATCGCCGCCGCGGCCGGCGTCAGCCTCGGCTGGCTGGCCGGTGGCGCGCCGGCGGTCGCCGCGGGGCAGGCGGCCTACGCCGTGCGCGGCGCGGCGGCCCGCGGTGGCACGGCGATCGATGCGGCGGTGCTCGCCGGCATCGTGCAGGCGGTGCTCGAGGCGCAGGGCGCGCATGCCCGGCCGGAGCGGATCGCCGCGCGGGTGGTCGATCTCTACCAGCAGGCGATCGCCCCCGAGCCGGACGAAGACGCGGCCGGCGGCGCTTGACGCGCGGCCGCTGCGACCGGCAGCCGGGCTGGGCGGCGGGCGGGACAGGGTCTTTTCAGACGGGAAGGAGTCAGCATGTTCAGGGGAATCCTCATCAACAAGGACGAGGCGGGCTACCAGGCGCGCCTGCAGGAGATCGACGATGCCGTCCTGCCGGCCGGCGATGTCACGGTGCGCGTCGCCTGGTCGACGCTCAACTACAAGGATGGCCTGGCGATCACCGGCAAGGCGCCGGTCGTCCGCCGCTTTCCGATGGTGCCGGGGATCGATCTCGCCGGCAGCGTCACCGACAGCGCGGACCCGCGCTGGCAGGTCGGCGACCAGGTGCTGCTCAACGGCTGGGGCGTCGGCGAGACGCATTGCGGCGGCCTGGCGGAGAAGGCGCGCCTGCGCGGCGAGTGGCTGCTGCCGCTGCCGCCGGAGTTCACGGCGCGGCAGGCGATGGCGATCGGCACCGCCGGCTACACGGCGATGCTCTGCGTGCTGGCGCTCGAGAAGCACGGGCTGCAGCCGGGCGACGGCGAGATCCTGGTGACCGGCGCCAACGGCGGCGTCGGCAGTGTGGCGATCGCGCTGCTCGCCGGACTCGGCCACCAGGTGGTCGCGTCGACCGGTCGCCTCGGCGACGCCGATCACCTGCGGGCGCTCGGCGCGACGGCGGTGATCGATCGCGCCGAGCTGTCGGCGCCCGGCAAGCCGATCGGCAAGGAACGCTGGGCCGGGGTGGTCGATACCGTCGGCAGCCACACGCTCGCCAACGCCTGCGCGACGACGCGCTACCGCGGTGCGGTGGCCGCCTGCGGCCTCGCCGGCGGGATGGATTTCCCGGCGACGGTGGCGCCGTTCATCCTGCGCGGCGTGACGCTCTACGGCATCGACAGCGTCATGGCGCCGCTGCCGGTGCGGGCGGAAGCGTGGCAACGCCTGGCACGCGACCTCGATCCCGGCCGGCTGGAGGCGATGACCACCGAGATCGGCCTCGGCGAGGCGGTGGCGGTCGCCGGCGAGCTGCTCGCCGGCAAGGTGCGCGGGCGCGTGGTGGTCGATGTGAATCGCTAGGTCGTGGGCGGGGCAGGGGATGGCGGGGCTGCTGCAGCCCTTCGGCCATCGGCGTGCCGATCGGCATTCTGCCGACGCCCGGCAAGCTCGATGCAAACGAAGGGGAGGATGGTGCTGAGCAGGGTCAGGCGTGACCGATCTCGCCGACCCGCTGCAGCACCGCCTGAATCACTCGTTGCCATGGTCGAGAATCTCGGCGCGCACGGATTCCGGCAGAACGAGCGTGCCGAAAAGCACCGGGAGCCAGCGAAGCCCGCCCAGGCGCGCCAGGGCGATCAGCGGGCTGGCGTCGGCGAGGACGAGCCGAGCCATGCGGCGAGGGTTTCCATGTCGCGGTTGGCTTCCTCGGCCGACCCGCCGATGGCGGGGATCCCCAGGCGGGAAAGATGCTGCAGGAATGCCGGCAGGCTCATCCCCGCCAACCGCGCGGCGCGGCCGAGCGAAAGATTGCCTTCCCGGAACAGGGCCGTGGCCAGCGCCGCCCGCACACCGGGCAGCGACAGTTCCCTGTCCAGATGCACCAGCAAGGCGTCCGGCCGGTCGCGGTTCATGACCACCACCATGCCCTCGCGCGCCTTGCGCACCGCCTTCGAGCGATTGTTCCTGAGGCTGCTGATTTTGACGACATCCACGCTGGCCTCCGCATCGGGATCTGATCCGTGAAAGTATGATGTGGATGTTGGCACGGCGACCGGTCTGATCAGGGTTCGCCGAGAACCGTCGCTTCGCGGGCCGGGCTGGTGCGGGCGGGGCGGCTGTCCGCAGCCGGCGCACACGGCCCGAGGCAGGGCATGGCGTGCCGTGGCGGGCTTGCCGCCGCCTGCTGTGACGGCGCCGTGGCCCGCCTTGCGCGGCACAAGGAAGGAGTGAATGGTGGACCGCATGGCACCGATCCGCATGCTCGTCTTCGGCCTCGCGGCCGTTGCGCTCGTGTTGGCGGCGATTTGGCGACGCTGCGCCAGCGCGCAGTCGGCGGGCTGGCACGGGCCGGGCGGGGCGGCACGACGGAGGCTGGCCGCCGCCGGCGCGCCGCCAGTCGCCGCCTTCGCGGCGCTGGCCTGCGGATTGCTGGCAGCGCAGGCCGCCGCCGCCGCCGATCTGCCGACCTGTCTGCGACGGGTGGCCGAGCAGGCGCCGCAGGAAGTGCTTCTCGCCATCCGGCCGGGCGACGAAGAACTGCTCGCTCGGCTGGTGTACGCCGAGGCGCGGTCGACGGGCTTCGCCGACGATCCACGAGTGGCGCGCGGCATCGCCTGGGGCGCGATGAACCGGGTGCGTCTGTCTGAGGTGTCGGCGAGCGCGCGCCGGCGCTACGGCACCGGCGTCGCTGGGGCGATCTTCCAGCCGCAGCAGTTCAACCCGGCGGTCTCGCGCCGTTCGCCCTTCGCCGGCGACTTTCTCTGCCCACAGGACGCGGTGGCGTGGCAGCTCGCCGTGGCAGCGGCCAGCCTGGCGCTGCGCGGCCACGGCAATCCGCTGCTCGACACGGCGTGGGAGCGGCGCCACGGCCTTTCGCTGGTGGTCAACTTCTACTATCCGCATTCGCCACAGGCGCGCGGCCCGCTCGCCCCGTGGGAAGGCAGTGCCGGGCTGCGCTTCATCGGCGAGCCGGAGTCCGCCGATCTGCCGCCTGCCGCGCGGGTCCGCTTCTATCGCCTCGAGCGGCCGCCGGCTGACCTCGATGCCGCGGCGCGCCGTCCTGCGCCGCCGGCTGCCGGGGGGAGCTGACGAACCCGCATCGAGGTGCGGCGCCAGCGATGGCTGCCGGGTCCGTTGGCGGATTGGTGTCAGGGCCTGTCGTGCGATGGATGGGGCGTCGAAGGTGCCGGCGACCGCCTTGATCGACGCCGACACGGTGGGCTGATGGTCCTGGACCGCCCGGGCATGCCCGGTTGCACGACGGCGCCTGCCGCCGCGGCGTTCTGCGCAGCGGCAACAGGCGCAGACAGTCGGATCTCACGGATTCTGCGAAGCACCGAGTTGCAGGATCAAGCGGAGGTTGGTGCGTGGGAAGACGGCCGCGGTCGCGTTCAACTCTTTCGTCGCGCGCAGGGCGACGGGCGCGAGTGGCAACTGCGAGAGATAGGCGTGTGCCGACATGACCGAGGCCTCCTGAACGTGATCGTGGGCCGCGCCGGCGGGGCGACGGCCGATGGCCGATGGCCGGCAAGCGGCCCAGAGGTCCGCCGTCGCACGCAGGAATCACAAGCGTCCCGGCGGTGAATCCGATGCCGTCAATTCTAGCTGATGGCACAAGATATCCGGCGCGTATCGGTCGTTTTCGGGACGTCCGGCGCGCTCTGGCCGGCCGCCGCTGCGCAGGTCGCGTGCTCCAGCCGGCGCCGGGTCGCGATCCTCGGTGCCGGCGTTGCACCGTTCAGCACGGGCAACGCCCCTGCGCCGGGTGGACGGGCGTGCCGCGTCAATCGCCTGGGCGGAATCGGTCGCCGCATTGACAGTCCTTCGACGAGCTTCCTAGACTTCGCGGATGCCTTCGATCTGCCATCCTTGCCAGAGCCGCGAGCGACTCCGCGCCGGACCGGGCGGGCCAGCCGGGACCGCCATCAGCGCGGCGTGCGCGCTCCCCATCGCTCGGACCGGCACCGGCAGGGCGCCGGCCGTGAGCGAGACGGTGGACGTCTTCGAGTCCTTCGACGCCGCGGTCCCGATCGCGCTCACCAATCTCGGCGGGGCGGAGTGGGCAAGCTGCACGGCCGCGCCGCCGGGCGGGGCCGAGGGCGAGCGATCGCCAGGGATCGGCCCGAGCACCTTTCCCTTTCCCGGCGTGCCGCCGGTCACGCCGTCGACGGTCACCGCCGACGGCCGGCCGCCTGGCCGTGAAACGGGTCACCGACGCCTATGTGTCATCGTCAGCGAGTATCACCACCTCGCCGCGGGTTTCGGTTGCCGCGCTTCCGGGCAGGCTTCGACACCAGGAAGGAGAACGAGTGATTGCGGAACCTGATCGCTTTGTTGCCGTTGGCCGACCGACTCGGGCAGGGGCGGACGCTGGCGGCAACGGTCAAGCTGGCAAGCGGTGCGCAGAAACGACGCCCTGGTCGTCGGGCGCTGTTGTGGCACCCTCCGGTGGTCCCTCTCGCCCACGCAGTGGCCTGTGGCGCCGAACTGCACACAGGGTTGCGGCGGCTGCCCTGTCGCTGGCCCTTGGCGTGGCCTGCGCGCAGGAGGAAGTTCCGTCGCCCCCGCAAACCTTACCGCCGCTGCCGCTGCCCACGGCAGCCCAACTCGAACGGGGACGCGACCTGCTCGAAAAGATCGGCTACGTCGTCGCCAACGTGCCGCTGACCGATGCCGCCGCAGTGCTCGCGGTCTTCGGTTTCACGGATCTGTTCACCAAGGAGTATCCGACTTACATCGGTGTGGGTCCGAAGGGGAAGAGCGGCGGTTTCTCGCAGCCGCGGGACTTGGTTGGGACGGGTTGGGCTGACATCGAGGTTCGGCCAAAGATCGAAAAGCCGACCGGCAAGAGGTACGCTTTGTTCTTTGGGCGTCTTTCCTTGGACGAAACCTGCATCTCGATCGACATGGTGCGCGAGTTTCTTGCACCGCTCGCCTCACAGATAGAGAGCGCACGCATCCTCGACATTCACCCCGTTCTTCGGCCGAAGGCTTTACATACGACGGGACGCCTTTCCGCGAGCTTGACACGGCATCCGTTCTCCGCGGTGGCCCGACTCAATTTTCGCTTCGAGTACCAGACCTGCGCGACGGACTTTTCCTTTTCCCATGCCATTCCTCTTGAGGAGACGATTCAATGAGCGCCCCCAATCTGACGAGTGCCGACTTTGGCAGTGGCACCAGGTTCGCGGCGATCCAGTCCCAGATTGCGCCGACCGCGCTCGACCAAATCAATCGCTCGGAGAGGCTGAAGGAGCTGATTCGCGTCTATCAGGCGGATGACGCGCGGCGTGCCGACCGCCGGGGGAACCCGCAGGTTGGACCAGCAGCCAGGATGACTCCTGGGGAAACATCGGCCGCCGAATTGACAGTCCGTCGACGAGCCTCCTAGACTCCGCAGATGCCTTCCATCTGCCATCCTTGCCGGAGCCGCGAGCGACTCCGCACCGGACCGGGGCGGGCCAGCCGGGACCGCTGTCGGCGCGGCGTGCGCGCGTTCCCCATCGCTCGGACCGGCGCCGGCAGGATGCTCGTCGCCAGCGATCGTTTCGCGCCACCCGCTGCCCGCAGCGGCGGTTGCTGCACGCTGCGGCGGCACGTGCGCGCCAGGCCGTAAGCGATGTCGAGGCTGTTCGCCCGGCGGGGTGACAGGCACGATGCCGCGGGCCCGGAGCGGCATGCGCCCAGCAACCAGACGGCGCCGCTCGCCCCCGCCCACCAGCCGGTGCCGAAGTTGCCGCGCTACCTGCGCCGCGCGAGTGCGTCGGCGGGACCGGTTCCTGGCGATGCGCGGCTCAGCCAGCCGGCTGATCCGGAGGAGCTGGAGGCGGACCGGATGGCCGAGCGCGCCCTGTCCGCGGTGCCGGCGGCCGCTGCCGCATCGCCGCCCGCAGGTGCCGCATCGCCGCCCGCAGGTGCCGCATCGCCGTCCGCGGGTGCCGGCGCCGGCGATGCACCCGACAAGACGTGGCGCAAAGCGGTGACGCGTCCGGCTCCGGCTCCGGCGGCTGCGGAGCGCAGCGTTCCCGGCGGTGGCCGGCCGTTGTCCGACGCCGAGCGGGGCGACTTCGAACCGCGTTTCGGCGCCGATCTCGGACAGGTACGCCTGCATGACGGCCCGCAGGCGGCCGCCGCCGCCCGCTCGATCCGGGCGCGGGCCTACACCAGCGGCAGCGACGTGGTGTTCGGCGCCGGCGAGTTCGCGCCTGGGACACGCGAAGGGCGGCAGCTCCTGGCGCACGAACTGGCCCACGTGCTGCAGCACGGCGCCGGCGAGCGGCGGCTGGCGCGCCGGGTGGACGGCGACGTGCGCAGCATGTCGATCAGTCCCGCCTGGGCGGAAGCCCTGAGCGACACGGAACTCGACGAACAACTCGACATCCTGCGCCGGGAGATGCCCGGCCTTGTCGTCGGATCGACCGAGCGGCAGGTCGCCGATGCGAACCTGCGGGTGTTGCGCGCCGACTCGCTGCGTCGCCATGGCGGCGCAGGCGGAGCGCCGCGCTGCGGTGGCGGTGGGCCTTACGAGTTCATTGGCCCCGAGGCGGCGCCGAACGCGGCGGCGCCGGCGCCGACCCGGGTCAGCGTCTCGCTGCCGGGGGCCGGCGGGGCGCCGGCGGTGAGCGAGACGGTGGAGGTCTTCGAGCCCTTCGACGCGGCGGTGCCGATCGTCCTCTACGCGATCCCGATCGAGCTCACCAATCTCGGCGGGGCGGAGGGGGCAAGCTGCACGGCCGCACCGGCAGGCGGGGCCGAGGGCGAGCGCTCGCCAGGGATCGGCCCGAGCAGCTTTCCCTTTCCCGGCGTGCCGCCGGTCACGCCGTCGACGGTCACCGCCGACGGCCGCACCCTGGCCGTGGAACGGGTCACCGACGCCTATGTCATCGTCAGCGAGTATCACCACCTCGCGGTCGGCGCCGGGGCGCTGACCGTTCTCGAGACCGCCCACGGCGTGCGCCTGATCGACGCCGGGGTGGGTACCGACGGGCGCGCCGAACTGGCCTCGGCGATGGTTGATCGCGTCGGCCGCAGCCTGCGCGGGCGGCCCATCCTGGAGGTGATGGTCACCCATCTGCACGCCGACCACACCAATCTGCTGCCCGCGCTGGCCGAGCGCTTCCCGATCGGCCGCCTGCGGGTGAACGCGCTGCAGTTCGCCGACCCGCGCTTCCAGGACCTCCTGCGCGACATCGCCGAGGCGCAGACGCGGGGGGTGCGGAATCGCGCCGAGGCCGAGTTCGACGCGCGGCGCAGCGCCTGGGAGGCGAGCGAAGGCAGCCGCGTCGGCGACGCGGCCATGCGCGAGGAGGCCTTCCGCCGCGCGCGTGCGCAGCATGTCAGCGAGGCCTTGCGGCGACTCGCCGACACACCGACCCAGGTCGAACTGCTGGTGCCCGAGGGTGGCCGCCTGGTGGCCGCCGCGGCGCCCCTGGGCGCCCTTCGCGACCTCAGCGCCGCGACCTCCGACCCGGTGGTGGAGGGGATACGCCGCGCCGGCGTGCCCGGCGACATCGCCGACACGGCGCTGGTCGATCCTGCCACTGGCGAGCACCTGGCGGCGCGGCGGGCGCGCGCGGCCGTCGACCCGCGGGCGCCGATGCCGGACACGCTCGTCGATACGACGTCGACCAGCTACATCATCGACCTGCCGGCGGGCAACCGGTTGATCGTCGTCCCGGACGTGCGAACCACCGACCTGACGCGGCCGGCGACCGACCGCAGCGGCGCCAGCCGCGCCAACCTGGAGGCGGAGCTGGGACGCCTCGGCAGTCCGGCGCGCTTCCAGGTCTGGAACATGACGCACCACATGCAGTCGGGATGGGTCGAGGGCGGCCAGCCGAACCTGGTGCGCGCCAGCCAGCTCGACGGGTTCATCTCGCTGCTGCACGACGTCCGGCAGGCGCAGGCGGCGGCGCGGCCGCCGGGGACGGCGGCAGCGGCGGACATGGTGGTGGTCTCGGCGCAGCACGAAGCGCTCGGGCGCAGCCTGGTGAACCCGGCCATGGTGTGGTTCCTGCGCGCCTGCGGCTTCGAGGTCTTCCTCGCCGCCTCCGGGCGCGATGTGCGCCTGATCGAGGCGACCACCGCGGCGGGCACGCGCGTCGAAGGCGTCGCCGGGCTGCCGGCCGAAGGGCTGCGCCCGGCCGACCCGCTGCTGAGCCAGTCCGAGGCGGCGTTGCGCTATCTCGAATCGCAGATCGAGACGCAGCAGGGACGCCGTTCGCGGTCAGCGCGGCGCGGCCGGACGCGCGCCGAGTACGACGCCCTGGCGGCGGATTCACGGACGCGCGAAGAGGCTTTCACCCGTGCCCGGGACGCCGTCCGGGCCGCGCGCGAGGCCTATGTGCGCACGGTCAGCGACGAGATCTGGCGCGGCACGCACGAATCGGGCCGGCCGGCCGTGGCTCCCGATGCCTCGCGGCCGCTGCCGGCGACGATGGCGAGCGCCGAGCAGGCCTTGCGCAACGCCCTGCGCGCGCCGGAGCTGGGCGACTTCACGGCGCCCGAGCCGGGCAGGGTCCCGGTGATCACCGATACCGCTCTGGTCTTGCTGCGCCGCAGCGGCGAGGCGCCGCTCGACCCCGCGGCGCGCCGGGTGATGGAGGCGAACCAGCAGGCCGACCTCCTGCGCCAGCGCCTGCACGCGGGCGAGCGGCCGGCGGAGACGCGCGTCGAGCTGACGGCGGCACTCAACGAACTGCGCGCCGCCATCAGCGAGCAGCTGGCGACGAGCCCCGAGGCGAGCCGCGCGGTGCTCGCCGAGGAACTGGTCCATACCCAGCGCGAGCTGGAGTCGCTGGTGCGCTCCGAGGAAGGGCAGGTCCTCTTCAGTCGCGAGCCGGGCACCGGACGGCTGATCGAGAACCGCGTGGTCTACGAGCCGGCGGTCGAGCGGACGGCCGCCGACCGCGTCCGTACCGGCGCCGAGCGGGCGGGGCGCGTCCTCGGTGCGGTGATGGTGATCCAGACCATCCGCGAGCAGCACGAACTGGAGGAAAGGGCGCGCAGCGGCCGCACCACCGTCGTCGAGGGCCTGGCGGGCACGACGCACAATGTCCAGGGGCTGACGATCGGTCTGCGGATGATGTCCGGCATCCACGTGCACCCCGGCGAGTTCGTCCTCATGTCGGCGCTCAGCTTCACCCAGGCGGTCTCCGCCGACTATGCCAGCCGCGAGGAGGCCGCCGTCGCGATCAGCCGCGTCGCGATCACCGAGGGAATCAACCTCTTCCTGATGGTCCTGAGCCAGGCGATGATGCGCTCGGGCAACCCTTACGTCGTCGCCGCCGGTTTCGGCATCATGCTCCTCGGCGGGCCCATCGTCGCCTTCCTCGACTACGTCGGCGTGTTCGACGCCATCGAGCGCGCCTCCGCCTTCCTGCCTTCCGAGGTCACCGCGGCCAACCAGGAGCTCCGCGACCTGATGACCGAGTACCGCGCCATCGTCGGCGCCATCCAGCTTGGCCAGCGCAGCGACGCGCAGTTGCGCGCGGTCGGCGTCAGCGACCCGGAAGCGCTGCGCCGCAGCGCGGCGATGGATATCGACAGCAACCGCGCGTCCGCGCGCGCGAAGGAGCGCGAGCTGCTGGCGGCGTTCGAGCGCGGCTACGGGCGAGCCCGCACGGAATACGCCGGGCTGTTCGAGCTGGATACGCTGCGCGCCCAGTTCCTCCAGTTGCGCGAGCAGGTCCATCGCGGCGAGGAGGGTGGCGCGGAAGCGGCCACCACGGTCACTCGCCGCTTCGACGAGATCGACCGCCAGCTCCGCGAGGCGACCGCAACGATGAGCGAGCAGCAGGTGCGGGAGATGCCGCAGTGGTCGCACCTTGACGAGGGCTTCGATGAGCTGGAGAGCCTGCTGCGCGCCGAGGAGATCGATTGGCAGGAGGTGCGCGAGAAGCACGTCGAGGTGCAGCAGATGCTGCGCAACGCGCGCTATCGGGTCGATCCCGCCGCCTTCGGCCTGCGCGCCGCGCCACTGATGGCGGCCGCCGCCCCGGGACGGGCCACTTACGACCGTCTGCTCGCCACCGCCGAGGCGCGGCTCAACCGCGACGAGTTTGCCCTGATCGCCGAGTCGCCGCGTGCGGCGCTGTCGGCGTCGGTCGGCCGGCCAGCGGCGACGATGACCATGCCCTCCAGGCCGCCGGGTGCGGCGCCGGCGCCGAGTGCCGATGTCACCCTCATCGCGGTGGAGGATGCCCTGCGGGCTTACCGGGCGCTGGTGGCGCGCGCGCCGAGGCATCCGGACGCGGCCCTGTTGCATCGCGATTCCGAGGCGGTGGCGGTGACCTATCGCCGCTTCGTTTCCGAGCACGGCGACTACGCCGCCTACCTGCAACGGCTGCAGACCGTCGAGGCGTCCTTGCTGCGGCTCGCCGAGCGGGCGCTGAGCGGGAGCGGCGGCGAGTCGGGCGGTGCGTCGGCCGGCACGGCGCGGGATCTCGCGTTGCGCGTGCGCGCCGCGGTGAGCGAGCGCCGGGATCGCGACGGGCTGCTCTTCCTCGATGAGCTCGATCCCGTGGCGGCGCGCGTCCGCGCCACCGAGACCCGCCGCCTCGCGCCCCGGCTGGGCGAGGCACCGGGGACCATGGCGCTGACCGCCGAGGAACTCGCGGCATTGTCCGGCGGCCGCCTGGAGGAGCACGCGGCGGGCATCAGCACCGTCAGCAACCGGCTCGACCAGGTGCAGGGCCTGCGCATCCCGGCGTCGGAAGACGAGATCGTCGGCGGCGTCTTCCGCGTCGTCGGGGCGATCGAATCGCTGCCGTTGCTGATCACGGAAATCCCGCTGACGACGATCCGGGAAGACGAGAACGTGCTCGTCGGCCGGGCAGGAGCATCGACCGGATCGGTCTCCCCCAGGGGGCATTTCGACATGGTGCGGGTCGTGCCCTTGAACGCGGCGGCGGTCAGTCGACTGGGTGGCGCGGGTGTCCGCAGTCTTCCGGACTACAGCCTGCGCGCGGTGCGCCTGCGCGACCTTGCCGCGCCCGCGGTCACGCTGGCGCCCGCGCCGTCGGCGCCAGCCGGGTCGGCCGCCGAGGTGCGTCTGTGATGGACATCGTGCCGCGACCCCGGCTGCGCGTCGAGCTGGCGGGCCGTCACCGCGAGCTGGTGCTGCGCGAGGCCGAGACCGCCGAGATCCTGCCCCTGCTCGTCGATCCGGAGAAGCGCTTTCCGGCGGTCGTCGAGGGGCGCCTGGCGCTGGAGATGGCGGCGCTGATCGACACCATCGACGGCGAGGTGCCTGCCGAGGAGCAGGCGCAGGCCATCGTCGCCTCGCCGGCGGCGCTGGCGGCGGTCTGCCAGGCGCGCAACGCCTTCTACGATGCCCTGGTCGCCAGCGGCCGGGTTCTCGCCGCTTGTCCGCATTGCCCGGCGGGCGAGGTGGAACTCGATCTGCTGTTCTACTGGCTGACGCTGCGCCTGCCGCCGTATCGGCTGTTCGACCAGGGTGTGCTCATGGGGCACCCGACGCTCGCCGATCCCTTGCCCGGCGGCAGCCGCCCGGCGGACCTGACCCTGGCACGGGCGATCGGCTTCTCGTATCCGGCGGAGCAGCCATTGCGCGGCTGGCTCCGGCCACTCGTCGGGCGCGACAGCCTGGCGAGGGAGGAGTCCGCCTGGCGGGCATTGGCCGCGATCGAGCGCGACGACGACCACTGGCACTGGACGCGGCGCAACACGGGCTTTCGCGCGATTCTGCGCCTGAGCCAGGGTCTCGCCTGGGCCGATGGCCGGCAGGCGACGCCGGAGGAGATCGACCGACTGCCGTTGGGTGCCTACCTGTTTCTCGACCTGCTGCACTTCGCGACGACGAACGTCGATGTCAGCGACGCGTCGCGACTCGGCGTGTCCTGCCCTGACTGCGGTGGTGTGTTTCTGCCGGTGATGCCGACGGACACGTAGCGCGGCGTTTGCACCAGGTCTTCGGGCGCTTCCACGGGCGATGCCGGGAAAGCACCCATGACGCATTGGAAATCATATGGATACGGGCGATACTTCGTGTACTGCATGTTGGCTTCGTCGCCCGATGGCCGCGATCGGTCCGCTTCTCAGCCGCTGGGCTCCTCAGCGCCCCAAGGGTACAGGCGCGGGATGCAGTAGGTGAGCAGGCTGGCGACGACGATGGCGATGGCTGAGCCGGCGAGGAAGAGGCTCCATGAGTCGGGCTTCAGCGCGCCGAGGGCGATGATCAGGGTGAGCATGGGCAGGTCGAGGAAATGCGTGAAGGACGGCACGAGCTTTCCCCGTTCCGCTTCGAGCTCGCGGGTGAAACGGCCTTCGGCCAGAGCCTGATGGGTGAGGCGGCGGAGTTTCATGAAATAGAGGCGGGTGACCGTGTTGCCTTCGATGAACTCGGCAACAAACAGGACGACCATGCCGGTGAGCCAGGGGATGTCGAGGAAAGCCCAGCCGCCGTAGAACCCACCGATCATCCAGCTTCCCGACGCGAGCAAGAGGAGCGCCCCGGGGACGACGAGTCCGTCATAGAAGACGGCGATGTTGCGCACGGCCTCGGCAAACCGGGAGAGATCGCGCAACTGGCGCGAGCGCAGATCGGCCATCCAGACGCCCACCAGCCCGGCACCCATGAGGATGGCACCGAGAATGTGGGCAAACTTGAGCAGGTTGTAGGTCATGGCGCGCTCCTCGCATTCACGGCCGGGGCCTACCGCATGCGGCCGGCGAGCGCGAAGCCGCTGCCACCGCTGACCACCAGCGCCGGCACCGGCACACCCATGCCGTGCAGGACGGCCTGCTTGACTGCGACCACGGTCTGCGGGGAAAGGAGCAACTCGGCAGGCGCCGTCGACTCCAGAAGCCCAGGATACGGAGCAGGGCAATGGCACCAGCGGCGGCGTGGATGGTGGTCTTCATGATCGGCTGCTTCCCTTCGGCACGACACGCTGCACGGACGGGATATTGACGGATTGACATCATGAGGTCAACACGGCACGATCACGACATGAAAGCGACCGGCCCGGGCCTTCCCGAAACACAGCGGACAGCTGGCGGAGCGGCGTTGTCCGCGCTGGTTCTCGACCTCTTCAAGCTCAGCAGCCGGATGCTCGCCGCGGGCGACCGGCTGGTTGCCGAGCTCGGCCTGACCAGCGCCCGCTGGCAGATTCTCGGCACCATCGTTGCGGCCCCGCGACCACAGCCGGTTGCCTGGTTGGCACGCGACATGGGGGCAAAGCGGCAGAACGTGCAGCGGATCGTCAATGACTTGGTGAACGAAGGCCTGGTCGGCCTCGCGCCGAATCCGCATCATCGGCGGGCATCGCTGGTCGTGCTGACGGACAGGGGCCAGCAGGCCTTCGATGCGGCCATGTGCCTGCAGGCGCCGTGGATCAACCGGCTCGCCGAAGGACTTGCGGCCGGCGACATCGAGACAACGCATTGCGTGATCCGGGCTGTGCGCCGCAAGCTGGAAGACGAGGGCGAAGCGGACGAAGCGTGAGAGGCAGCCGGCAGCAGCGGCGCGCCCGACATCCGGGCGCTTCGGGGCAAGCCAACATCGCCGTGACGCCTGCTGCCCGCCGACGGGCGGCTGCTGCGGGAGACGCCCGAGCCACCGGCAGCAGGCGGGATGATCGCTCGCATCGTGGCGCTGCTGCTGGTGGTCCTCCGGGCGCACTGGGTCGGCGCCTTCGCGCATTTTTTTCGGCTGGCAGCGCTGCACGCCGATCGCCGATCCGCATGCAGGCTCCCCGGGGGACTTTCTGTCTTTGCTGGTGGAAGCGGCAATTGAGTATACTGTCACCGATTCGCGCACCGATTCGCGCACCGATTCGCGGTCGAGATCGAGGTAGCAGAGCGCATGCCGCGCGTCGTACTGGCGTGCGCTGTTCACCACCCGCTCGAGCCGCCGTTCGAACTTCTGCCGGTTGATCAGGCCGGTGAGGGCGTCGTGTGTGGCGTCGTACTCCATCCGGCGCGCCAGCTGACGGTTCTCGGTCACGTCGTGGAAGACCAGCACCGAGCCGAGCACCTGGCCGTCGCGGCCGCGGATCGGCGCCGCCGAGTCGTCGATGTGATGCTCGCGCCCATGCCGGCCGAGCAGGATCGAATGGTTGGCCAGGCCGACGACCTTGCCTTCACGCAGGCAGCGCTCGACCGGGTCGGGCGCCGGCTGGCGCGTCCGCTCGTCGACGATGCGAAAGACTTCCTGCAGCGGGCGACCGTTCGCATCGGCCGCACTCCAGCCGGTCAGCGTCTCGGCCACCGGATTGAGGTACTCGACGATTGCCCGCCCGTCGGTCGTGATCACCGCGTCGCCGATCGAATCGAGTGTCACCTGGGCCCGTTCCTTGGCTTCGAACAAGGCCTCCTCGGCCAGCTTGCGGTCGGTGATGTCGCGCCCGACGCCGATGATCGCCACCACCTGTCCGTCATCGTCGAGCACCGCGGTGTCCGCCCAGCCGAACCAGCGCCAGCCCGAGGCCGTGCAGGCTCGTTGTTCGTGATAATCCCGGTAGGGTGGCGGGAACAATTCCTCCATCGCTTTCGCCGTCGACGCCTGGTCATCCTCATGCACCAGCGGCATGAAGGTGTGCCCGAGAAGCTCCGATTCCGTCTTGCCGAAAACCTGGCAGTACGACGGGCTGACGAACAGGAAGCGATTCTCGGTGTCCACCTTGACCACCAGGTCGCTCTGGTTCTCGACGAGAAGCCGGTAGTTCTCCTCGCTCTGCTGCAGGGCGGCCTCGGCCCGCTCCTGCGCCGTGACGTCGAGACCGAGTATCAGCAGGTTGCCGGTGGCGCTGCCGTCCGCCGGCAGCTTGCCGGTGTACCAGAGCATTACCCTGCTATCGCCACTGCGGCAACGTATCGTCGTTTTCACGCCCGCTGCCGTTTCGCCCGCTTGCGCAGCGTCGAGCCGGGCGCGGGCCGCGTCGAGCCGCGCGCGATCGGGGTACAGCCAGCCGTCGACGTCGCCGTGGCCGACCACCTGCTCACTGGCATGACCGCTAATCTCCGCTGCCGCCCGGTTCCAGATCAGGACCCGACCGTCTTCATCGCGTACCTCGATCCACACGCGGGCATTGCCGAGGATGCTTTCGAGCGGCTGGCTGAGCAGCTTCACCCGCTCCTCGGCGCGCTGCCGTTCGGCGCTCTCCCGGCGCAGTTGCTGCAGGGCGACCGCCATGTCGGCGCGCGTTGCGCGATCGCTCTGCAGGAGGCGCTCGATTTCCTCCTCGAGCGTGCGCGGCGACGGCGCGACGCGGAACTCGTCGCAATCGTCGCCGCGGGCGAGGAAGCGGGTCTGCTCCGCCCAGCAGTTGGTGCCAAACAGCCGCGAGCAATAGCCGGCAAGCTTGCCCGCCAGCATGCCGCTGCCCCAGCAGACCCGCAGGGCGCTCTGATAACGGCCTTCTCAGCCGTTCCACACGCGAAAACGGGCAACCTGTCCGGGCAGGTCGATTTCGACCAGACGCCAGTCGCCCCATCCCGCCACCGCCGCAATCTTCGCGATGGCCGCAAAGCCGGTGGCGAAATCGGCAGCGGAGTCGATCACCTGCCAGTCGGCGTCGACGCTCTTGCGCCCCTCGCTCTGCAGCGCCAGGCCGAAGCGCTCGGCGCCGACCATCGCCTGCAGGCCAGCCATCAAGCCGGCCAGCGTCGTGTCGATCCACAACATGGCGACGGGCAAGCGCTCGAAGGTGCAGGTGCCGGCGAGCGCATCCCACGCAATCTCGATACCCGCGACGCGGATCAGGGGAGTCATCGCGGACGCGCCGCGGGCTTGCGGCGAGTCGACCGCTGCGGAAGAGTCCCCGTCGCCTGCTTCGACTCAGCCTCTGTGTCGCCCAAGGGGACTGTCGGGTTCCCCGGCTCGCTGCCCTCCGCGCACACGCTTCGACCTGCTCGCCACTGGTTTCTCCTCGGGTTCACTCGAGCCGCGCTGGAGGCTTGCCGGCCGACTGAACATCCATCGTGGGATCATAGCAATCGTCGCGCTGCACTCGTGTGGTCGTCGAGGTGGGCATGGCGAAGGCCGTGGCGAGCGCCACCTCAAGGCGGCACGGCGCCCCAGTTCGCTGCCGCCGGAGATGTGTCGGGGGCCTGCAGTGGCAACTGGAGGATGAAGGTGCTTCCTTCGCCGGGCGCGCTGCGCGCCTCGATGCGGCCACCGAGCACGCGGGTGGCGATACTGTAGACGATGTGCAGGCCGAGACCGCTGCCGCCCTGGCCGAGGCGGGTGGTGAAGAACGGATCGAAGATGCGCGGCAGGTGCGCGGCTGCAATGCCGCAACCGTTGTCGCTGATCCGCAGCGTCACGCGTCCGTTGTCGGGCTGACTCGCGACGATCTCGATGACGCCCGCTGCGGCATTCGCGAAGCCATGCACGAGCGCGTTGGTGGCCAGGTTGCCGATGATCTGGCCCAGCGGCCCGGGGAAGCTGTCCATGACGATGCCGTCCGGAATGTCGACCTGGATGCGGTGTGGCGTCTTCCTGTACTGTGGTCGCAGGGTGGCGACGATCTCGTCGATCGTCGCCGCCAGGTCGAACCGTCGGCGCTGCGCGCTGGTCTGGTCGACGGCGACCTGCTTGAAGTGTCCGATCAGGTCGTTCGCCTGCAGCAGGCTGCGCTCGATGAGGCCGGTGGCCTGCATCGCAGCGGCGACGAAGTCCCGCAGCGCCGTGCGCGACAGGCTGGCGCCCTCCGCCAGTTGCGAGAACTGGCGCGTCTTTCCGGACAGGGTGGTGGCCACCAGCAGGCTGTTGCCCAGCGGCGTTCCCATCTCGTGCGCCACGCCGGCCACCAGCGAGCCCAGCGAGGCCAGCTTCTCGCTGCGGATCAGTTCTTCCTGGGCGCGCCGCAAGGTGTCGAGCGTTTCCCGCAGCTGCGCGTTGGACGCGGCGAGTTCCTCGGTACGCAGCCGGACGCGCTCGTCGAGTTCCTCGTTCGCCCGCCGGAGGGCCTCCTCGGCCTGCTTGCGGGCGGTGATCTCGAGGGCGGCGCCGACCGTGCGCAGTGGCTGACGCGAGTCGCCGTCGCCGGCGAAAGACGTCTGCCCCATCGCCAGCACCCAGCGGACGACGCCCGAGCGGCCGACGATGCGGTACTCGGCCTCGTACTGACCGTCGCCGTTCGCGTCGTGGGCGCGGCGGATGGCCGCCAGGACGTGCTCGCGGTCATCGGCATGAACGACCTCGATGAACGAATCGACACTGCGCGGCTCGTCGGCTCCCCAGCCGAACATCGCACGCAACTCGGGCGACCAGTAGATCGTGTCGGCCCGGTGATCGCGGTCGAAGATGCCGATCCCGGAGACGCGGATCGCCTGCAGCAGGCGTTGCTCGCTCTGGCGCACCGCTTCTTCGGCGCGCCTGCGCTCGGAGACGTCGCGCACGAAGGCGAAGCCGTAGACCCGTCCGCCGAAAGCGATGACTCGCGACGATACTTCGACCGGAAAGCTGCTGCCGTCCTTGCGCCGGTGCCGCGTGCCCTCGCGCAGCGAGCCCGCCAGTCCGGAGCCGGGCGCCGATTCGCGCCAGCCCGCTTCGCTGCTGTCCGTGTCGACATCCCAGAGGTGCAGCCGCAGCAGCTCTTCGCGCGTGTAGCCGAGCGAACGGCAGGCTTGCTCGTTGGCATGGACGAAACGGCCGTCCCGGTCGAGCCAGAAGATGGCGTCGGACGCGTGCTCGACCGAGAGGCTGGTCAGCTCGAGCATCTCTTCCGACTGCTTGCGGCTGCTGATGTCGGCGTGCGTGCCGAGCAGCCTGAGCGGCCGCCCCTGCGCGTCGCAGGCGACCACCCTGCCGACCGATTGGATCCACCGCCATTCGCCCGACTTGGTCTGCAGCCGGTACTCCAGCTGATACTCGGTGCGCGTGCCGGCGATGCACTCGTGCAGGGTGCGTCCGGCGAGGTCGCGGTCTTCCGGGTGCACGCGCTCGAGCCAGTTCGCCGCATTCAACTCCAGTTCGCCGTCTGCGTAGCCCAGCATGCCGGCATACTCGGTGCTGACCAGCGCTTTGCCGCTGCCGAGGTCGAGGTCATAGAAGCCGAGCTTCCCCGCGACCAGGGCGAGGCGCAGTCGTTCCTCGTTGCTCCTCAATGCCGCTTCGGCATCGCGACGCCTCCTGTTTTCGCGCACGGCCTCGGTGAGACTCGCGCAGTTGTTCAGGAAGGGTGCGAGCTGGGTCGCCATGGCCTCGCTGTAGCCGCCTTGACGGTTGGCGACGCCGATCATTCCGACCAGTTCGTCGCCACGGAAGAAGGGCAGTCCCATGAACGCGTTCAGCGGCGGATGGCCGGGCGGACGGCCATGTCGCCGTGGATCGCTGTCGGGATCGTTGGCGATCACCGGCCTGGCGCTGGTCATGACGGCGCCGAAGAGCGAGTTCAGGTTGCGGAACTCCAATCCCTTTGGCGCGTGCTGCGCGTAGAACGCCCGTGTCTCGTCGTTCCAGGCGATGTTGCTGATCGCCTGGGTGCGCAGGAAGGGCGAGCCGTCGTCGTTGCGGTGAACCTCGCCGATGAAGCCGTACTCGCTCTCGGTCAGTGCCAGCAGTGAGGACAACATGCGCTCGAAGACGTCACGGGTATCGGCGCCAGCGATGTACAGGGCCTGCGTCTGGCTGACGGCATGGCTCAGGGCATTGGAGCGGCGCAACGACTGTTCCGCGCCCTTGCGCCGCCGGATGTTGTTGACCAGCACGAGCACGGCGAGCGCCAGGGCGAGGACCACCGCCGTCGTCAGCCAGACGGCACCGCGATACTGGTCGTACAACGTCGGCGGCTTGCCGACGACGACGCTGCCTGCGGGCAGTTCGTGTTCGCCGATGCCGTGGCGCTGCATCCGGCCATGGTTGAAGAGGTAGGCGAGCGGCGCCGCTTGCACCGGAATGCTCCGCGCGTCCTCGCCCGCCAGGATGCGCACCGCCATCGCCGCCGCCAGCCGACCGACCTCGGTGCCGTCCGCGACCTTGCCGCCGAGGGTCAGGCCGCCACGGACGCGCTGGCTGGTGATGTCGAAGAGTGGCGCCGGCGACACGGCGCTGACCCGTTCGACGACTTCCGCCGGACCATGGTGGTGGCCCCCGGCGTCCCTGGCGGAGGCGAGGACGAAGACGATGTCCTCGGCCGACAGCGCGGCGGCGCTGGCGACGATCTCCTCGAGCTTGAGATCGTGCTTGATCCGGATCGGAATGTCCGTCTGCAGGCTGGCGAGTGCGTCGCGCGCATGGTCGAGACCGGAACCGGAATCGGCCCGATTGGCGTACACGACGACCTGCGTGGCCCTGGGTCGCAGGCGCTGCGCCGCCTGCAGGGTCGACGGGACGTCGATCCGCTCGCTCACGCCCGTGATGGCGATTTCCGGCGGAAACGCCTGCACGTCGAAGGCCGCTGCATCGCTGAAGACGACCGGCGTGCCGGCGAAGAGCGATGGCTGATGCCTGGCGAGGAAGGAAAGCGCTGCGTCGTCGGTGGCGATGATCAGGTCGAAGTGCTGCGAGCGGTAATGGCGCCCGAGGTATTCGGCGAAGCCACGCTGGTCGTCGGGGGCCGGCAGCCGCAGGACATCCATGTACTCCAGGAAAATCTCGGGACGCGGGTGGCTCGCCTTGAGCACCGCCGTGATTCCCTCGACCTGCGCGTCGGTCCAGCCGAAGCCCTGGTGGTATGAGTTCAGCACCAGAACAGCCTGGCGATCGGGGGCAGCCTGGACGCTGTCGGTGGCGATCAGGCAGGTCGCCCCGATCGCTGCCAGGCCGAGCATCCGGATGCCGTTCAGGATGCGCATGGCAGCCGCGAGCATTCGTGCCAGATGCTGCGCGGCAGGATGGAAGCGGTCGGCGGTGGCGCCGCGCTGCGGCCTCATGCCGTCCATCCGGATCGTCCCGGAGCCGCTCGGCGATTGACGCTCGTTGCCTGCAGCGCCGACACTGGCGCCCGTGTTTTCCGGGAGGGAGCCGACGACCCGCTGGCGGCCGCGGTCGACGCATTGCTCGCAGCCGGGCAGGAAGTGGCGAACGGGATCGACTGCTTCCCAGCATCTCGCTCACCGTTCCTCCGGGCCGCTCGATCGCGACCGCGCTGATGCCCGCGTCGGGCGGGCCGGGCGTCAGCCACTTCGCTCATTCATCGCTCCACGGGCATGACGACGACTCACTGCTTGCTGCCGAAGTGGACGGTCGGCGCCACCGGGAACGCCGAGAGCGTGACGACGCGTGGCGCCGACGGGGTGTCGCCGGCAGCTTCGGGTGGTGTCGGCGGCATGTTCTGGCGGCCCCACCAGGCGTCGAGGAAAGCGCCGAGCGCCTGCGAGTCGCGCAGCAGGTGGTCGAGCTTGCGGTCGAAGAAGAGCAGGGTCGACGTGCCCCTGCCACCGATTTCGTGGATCGAGCCCGGCGCCACCGGCTGCAGCGGTGGCCGGTTGCGGGCGCGCCAGAGATAGGCGCCGGATTCGCCTGCCGGTGACGGGGGTTCGATGTCGACGATCAGGTTCCAGCGCTCGCTGCTGGCGAGCTTCAGTTCGATTCGTGCCGGTAGCGCGTGCAGCGGGATGGTCGCCGGCTTCGTCTCGAGTGCTGCGACATCGACGCTGGCAAGCGGCTCCGCGAGCCCACGGATGGCACCGCTGGCGCGCAGCACCGGCATCAGGGCGCCGACGAGGAAGACCCCGAGGATGGCGGCGCAGATCGTCAGCCGCTGGCTGTCGGCTGCCGCTTCGCGGGCGCAGGGAACACGGGCGTCGATCCAGGCGTAGGCGCCGGCGAGACCGAAGCAGATTGGTAGCCACCAGATCCAGACCTGCGAACAGACGCTGCCGCTGATGCCATGGAAGAGGCCGGTGGCGAGGGTGACGCAGACGAGGCCGGCAGCGGCGCCGATGACGCTGGCGAAGCCACCGCCAACGAGACGCCGGCAGCTGCCGAGAGCGCCGTCCGCGGCGATGGTGCCGGCGCGGATGGCGCCGGCGGCGATCGGCGGCAGCAGGAGAAGCATGCCGGCAATGACCCAGTCTTCCGGGTCGGCGAGGGCGCCTCTGGCGTTGTCGAGGAGGATCGCGGCGACGCAGATGATGCCTGGCGCGGCCGTATGCAGGCAGGCCCAGGCGATTTCCGCCAGCGCGCCACTGCTGCGGCGAGCATGCAGGCGGTACGGCGTCGTTCGCCAGGTGCCGAAGGCGATCAGCGGGCCGGCGATGAACAGCAGGCTGGCAACCAGCGGGCCGACGACATCGTGCTCGCTGCGCAGGCTGATTTCGGCCAGCCACTGCAGGTAGGCGAGCGCGGCGAGGACGCCGAGGACGGCGGTGAAGAGTCCCGGCACCATCGCGCGGACGGAGCGTGACCACCAGCCGGCCGTACCGCGTGCCTGCCGGAACAGCGACAGCGCGAGGTGCAGCCAGGGCAGTGTGGCCGGCAGCGGCGGCAGGCGGGCGCCCTGCGCCTGCAGGCGGCCGAACAGTGCATAGGCTGGCGGCGCCTGTCCGGGGCTGCCGAGCGTCGCCGCCATCGCCGGCCCGAGATTCGCCGGCGACTGTTGGCAAAGCGTCGCCAGCTCGGCTTCGGCGGTGCTGCGCACGCCCGCGTCGCCGTCGCTGATGGCGAGCTGCAGCAGTTTTTGCAGCGCCGTGTCGTCGGCGATGGTGGCGAGCGCGACGGCGGCGTTGCGCCGCGCCTGCGCGCTGCTGTCTTCCGCCTGCAGGAATTCGTCGATGATCTGATGGGCGGGATGATGGTTCATTGCATCACCTGCTGGGTCCAGTGGCGCACGTCGGCATGCTCCTCGGCGGTGGCGCGCAGGAGTTCGCTGCGCAGGATCGCCTGTCGCTCGGCGGGGGTGAAGGCCTGTCGGTCACGGTTGGCATTGATCTGCTGCAGCTCGGGGCGCGAAAGGAAGCCCGGTCCGGCGGCGCTGCCGGCGAGCCGCTGGCGGATGGTGCCGAGGTCGGCGATCGCGGCGAGGCCGTTGGCGGCGTCCAGCCAGTAACGCAGCGTCGGCCGCTGCTCGCCGCCGCTGCCGTGGCAGAGCCACGCGCGCAGCATCTGCTCGACCGCCCAGCCGTTCCATTGCACGCGCTGCCGGTTGCGGTCGAGGATGGCGAACTCGGCGCGGTTGATCACCGAGTCCGTGGCCGAGGCAGCGGGATCGCGCTGGCTCTCTGCCAGGGCGCGCAGCGCGACGCGAAACTGCTGATACTCGACGTTGCCATAGAGATATTTCTGCAGCGCCTCCTGGATCGCCGGGATGAGGAATTCGTGCGTGATCTCGATGAACTGGCCGCCAAGGCGTGGCTCGATGCGCACCAGCGTGCGGTTGACCAGCTTGTCGAGCAGGGCCGTCCGTCGCGTCGGGTCGCGGAATGGAAAGTGGATCAGTTGCCGACGTTCGACGATGTTGCGCGTGCCGCTGCCGGTGATCAGCGGCTCGATCAGCTCGAGTGCCTCTCGCCGCTCGTCGTCGTCGGCCAGGGCGACGAGGAAGTCGTGCAGGAAGTCGCGCAGGATTCCGCGCGCGCCGTGCAGGCGCTCGGCGTAGGTCGCGAGCGGCACGGTCGGCAGCTCGCCGGCGGCAGCCGGGGCAGCGCGACTGACGAGTTGGCGGCCGGACTCGAGCCAGAGCTTCTCGCACACCAGCGACAGGTGGGCCGGTTCGATGTAGCGCTCTTCCTTCAACAGGTCGGCGAGGATCTGGTTGAAGCACTCTTCTTCGTAGGTATAGCCGTAGAGCACCGCTGGCTCCTCGATCGCCTGCCGTGCGCTGGCCTGTGTCAGCAGTTCGAGCTGGCAGGCCGAGCGATCGAGTTCGGGAACGAACTCGCGGATCGGCCGCAGCTGCGCGATGTACTCGCTGCGCATCGAGAGCAGGAAGCGGACCGGCAGTGGCGACCGCCGGCCACGACGACGGCGCCCGTCCTCTGCCGGTGGCTCGCGGCAGAGCGTGCGCAGTTCGTCGATGAACTCGACGCGCAGGCGCCAGTCGGGCATGTCGTGGCTGCCGGGCGCGTGCAGTGAGCCGGCGTCGACGAAGCGCGTGAACAGCTCCTCGAACTGGTCGAAGAGCAGGACGAGGCAGAAACCTGGCCGCACCGAGCCGTAGATGCGCAGCAGGTTGTCGATGAAGGGTCGCAGCTCGCGGACCGGCAGGTCGAGGTAGTCCAGCGTCGTCGCGTAGGCCGCGCGACAGGCGGGACCGTCGAGGATGTGCAGCAACTGCCGCACGCGCGTGTCGCCGCGAACCGGCTGCCAGGATTCGCTGCCGGTACCACAGGCGGTGGCGATCGCCGCCAGATGGTCGGCGACGGTCGCCAGATCGAGGCTGGAGCGCAGCAGGCGGCAGATGTAGGGCGTCACCTTGCCGCCGTCGAGCGCCGGGTAGCGGGCGCACGACCCTTCGAGCGGCACGGGCGCGATCAGGCAGCGCTTGCGCGGATCATGCAGCGGCAGAATCTCCCGATCGTCGTAGCGCGCCAGCAATTCGTCGAGAGTCGGATCGTCGGTGGCGGCGAAGAGGCCGTCCAGCGCGCGGCGCAGCGCAAGCGCCTCGGCTTCCGGCGGTGGCAGGACGTATTGCAGGCAGGCAATCCGCGTCGCGCGCACCGGATCGTTCTGCGGCAGGATGCGCACCGGTGTCCAGCCGCGCTGCTCGAGCTGCGGGATCACCAGAGCGTTGAGCAGCGAGGTCTTGCCGGCACCCGACTGGGCATGCAGCAGGCTCATCTGCGCCGAGAGCACATGCGCGACGATCTGGTCGGCCACTTCCCGGCGACCGAAGAAGAAGGCGGCGTCTTCGACCTGGTAGCTCTCCGGGCCCTTGTACGGCTTGTACTGTTCGATCATCGGCGTCGTCACGGGGAAGCTCCGCGCAATTGCCTGAGGAAGCGTTCGCTGGGCATGTCGAGCATCTCGACACCGTAGCGCGTCGTCGCCCAGTTCGCCAGCCGGCTCCAGGCCCGCAACCCCATCTGGTGGCTGCAGTCGCGCTGGTCACCGAGGTCGCGCGGATGCACGGCGAAGCGCCGGATCTGTCCGCGGCGGACGTCGAGGCACTCGCGCAGCAGGTAGTAGCTGAGGCGGAAATCCGGGTCGAGGATGCGGCTGCCGAGGCAGACGATCGGCGTGTTGGAGAGTATCTGTCCGATCTGCTCCGGTACCGCCTTGTGCGACGGCGAGCGCGACACGGCTTCGTAGTACTGTTCGGTCGAGAGGGTGAAGCTGTCGCGAACGTCGAGTGAACCGTGCAGTTTGTAGAGGATCGGCTCGCGCAGATCGGCAAAGATGCTCGCCAGCTGCGTGCCATCGGGCGAGCCGGCGCTGGCCTGCTCGAGGCTGACACTGCGCGCGTCGCATTCCTCGATGACGCGGTCCATGTCGTCGCTGCTGTCGAGCGGGAAGGAGTGGTGGTAGCCACTGCGTTCGCCGACGCGGATGAAACCACTCCCGCTCAGCTCCACCTGGTCGTAGAGGTTGATGTCGAGCCGCCTGCCCGAGGCCGATTGGACGAAGCGTGTGAATCCCATGCCGGCACGCAGGAAGGCCTGCTCGATCGTCGTGTCGAGCACCGAGGTGATGACGAGGTGGCGGTAGCGCCGGCGTCCGCGGCCGGCGGGGCGGGCGCAGAGCTGCCGCAGCAGCAGCGCGAGCTCGTCATAGGCCGCCGGTATCTGCAGGTGGCCCTGGCGCAGGATGCTCGCGACATCGGTCTGCAAGCGGTTCTCGTCGCTCTTGACGGCGTAGTAGTTGGCCGCGAGGTCGAGCGAGGGGAGCATCGCCGGCGCCTCCTCGCCGATCAGTTCGAGCGATCGCAACAGTTTCTCGCTGATGTCGCAGGGGGTGAGTGCCGACATGAGTCCGCGGCCGACGAAGAACGAGATGGCGTCGTTCTCGAGGTGTCCCTGCAGATAGGCGATCGCCTCGCGGTTCGGGTCGATCGGCGCGGGCGTCGTCGCCGCCGGACGTGCCGCCTGCGCCGCGCGGGCGAAGCGCGGATGGACGCCGGTGATGCCGGCGACGAGGCGCTCGAAGTTCGGTTGGTCGTCGAGCGAACGCAGGAGGCAGAAGTCGAGGTTCTTGAGGAACAGCGGGATGCGCTCGTCGCGGACGTCGACGCCGGGCAGCGCAACGGGTACCACGCGCATCTTGCGTTCGGCATTGCGGTTCAGCGCCGCCCGCACCTCCGGCGCCTGCCAGTTGCCCAGCCCCTTGCGGCCGATGAAGACGACGCTGGTGTTGAGCTGGCGCAGGGCCTCCTCGAGCTTCTCCTGCCACGGGTCGCCCGGGACGAGTTCCCAGCGATCGAACCATACCTGCAGGTTGGCCTCGTCGCGCAGGCGCTCGGCGATCCGCGTCACCTCGTCTTCGTCCTCCCTGCTGTAGCTCAGGAAAGCGTCGTAGCTCATCTCTGCTGCAGCCGTGAAACGAGGATCTGCCGCAGTTCGTCGTCACTGAGGACGATCGGGTTGCTCTTCATGCTGCCGCCGCGACTGGCGGCGACGATGCGCGGCAGGTCGTCCTCGCCGATGCCGTAAGCCGACAGTCGGGGCAGTTCGAGTTCGCTCTCCCAGCGGCGCAGCGTGTCGATGAGGAAGCGGCGCGCGTCGCGACCGTTGAGGCCTTTCTGCATGGCAAAGCGGCGGCCGATCTCGGCGTACTTCGGCAGTGCGGGGTTGTCCGGCTCGCGCGCCTCGAGGGCGGCGATGTTGCACGCGGTCGCGCTCGCCACCAGCGTACCGCAGACGACGCCATGCGGGATCGGGAAGAAGGCGCCGAGCGGCGAGGCGAGGCCATGCACGGCGCCGAGCCCGGTCTGCGCGAGGCAGATTCCCGAGCACAGCGAGGCATGGGCCATCTGCGCGCGGGCCGTCGCCGACTGCTCGCGATGGAGCGCGAGCAGCGAATCGCGCGCGGCCATGATACCGGAGCGGGCGAGGGCGTCGGTCAGCGGGTTGGCACGCGTGGCGACGAAGGCCTCGAGGAGCTGGGTGAAGGCGTCGAGGCCGTCGGCGGCGATCAGCGCCGGCGGACAGGTGGCGAGCAGGTCGGGATCGACGATCGCCCATTCCGCCACCAGCCGCTCATCGCGGAATGACTTCTTGAAGCCGCCGGGCGCCGTCAGGACGGCGTTGCGCGTCGCCTCCGAACCGGTGCCGGCGGTCGTCGGGACGGCGATGAACGGCGTTGCCGGCCCGCGGTAGGGGAGTTCGGGGCCGACTCCCTCGAGATGGTCGAGCACCGAATTCCCGGGCCGCAGCAGGCCGGCGACCGCTTTCGCCGCATCGAGCGCGCTGCCGCCGCCGATGCCGACGACGCAATCCCAGGTGGTGCCGCGCAGTGCGGCGACGCTGTCATCGACGAACTCCGGCGACGGCTCGCCGGACACCGGCAGCCGTTGCCAACCGAGGCCAAGCTGCTGGAACTGCGCGAACAACCGGCCGGCGGCTGCCGACTCGACGAACGAGCGCTCGCCGGTGACGAGCAGCACCCGGCTACCGTAACTGGCGGCGATCGCCGGCAGCCGGTCCACAGCGCCACTGCCGAACTCGATGCGCGGCAGGCGTGAGATCGAGAAGGGGGCGAAGGCGTCGCTCACGCCGGGAACAGCCCGTTCATCGGCTCACCACGGCGCGGCTCGGCCATCATCCCGGCGACGGCGTCGCGCCAGGCGAGGTAGTGCGCCGTCTGCTTGTGCGCGGCGGCGTCGGCGGCCGAGGCGTAGGCTTCGTAGAGGATGAAGCGGGTGGCGTCTTCGGGCGCCTGCAGGACGTCGAAACGCCGGTTTCCCGGCTCGCCGACCGAGGCTTCGTGATTCGCCCGCGTGGCGGCGATGAAGGCGTCGACCGACTCCGGACGGACGCGGACATGGACGAGGGTGACCTGCATGCTGATCTCCTTGGATGGCAGCGGCTGCCTGATGAATGGACCGGATCGTGTGCGCGCCGTCAGGACCGGATCGCCTCGTCAAGGGTGATGTCGACCATCAGGTCGTTCGACAGATGCTCGAGATCGCCGGTCAGCTGGTGGACGTCGAGGGTCGCTGCCGCGGTCAGCTCGGCGGTCGCGTGGAAAAGGATGCCCGCCGACATCGGCGCGCTGGCGGTGTGCGTGCTGAGATCCTCGACGTTGATCGCGTGCCGCGCGAGCACCTGCGACACTTCGCGGACGATGCCGATGCGGTCGTGGCCGACGAGTGACAGCTTGAGCCGCCGCGTGGCAGCCGGTGCGGCCGCTGCTCGCGAGACCTCACAGCCGACGCGCAGGCCGGGCAGCGCGGCAAGGTCGGCTTCGAGCGCCGGCAGATCGCCTTCGCCGATGCTGACGCAGACGATGCCGGCGAACTTGCCGGAAAGATTCGACATCGATGACTCGAGCCAGTTGCCGTGGTGCCGGCTGATGGCGGTGGCAAGCTGCTCGACGAGACCGGGGCGATCATCGCCGATGACGGTGAGAACCAGGGAAACGTTCATGAGGTGGCGCTCCGGGGACGGTGAGCCCTCATTCTAACGCGCGACCGCGAGCCGGAGCAGGGTGCGCCGGCTCGCACTGCGTCGGCAGAGGGCGGCCGCTGCTGGCGCCCGGTCACCAGCCGCCGGCTTCGGGGCAGCGCCGATAGGGCGGCGGTGGGTGCTGCGTCGGACGGCATGGCAGGTCGCGGCCGTCGCGCGACGGCTCGCTGCGCGGTGGACGCCACCAGGGGTCCTGCCAGTCCGGGCGCTGCGGATGGCGGGGGGCGAAGGGCGGCTCGAGCGGTGGTTGCAGGTAGCTGCGCAGCCACAACTGCTCGCTGCGCGCCCGCTCGCGCTGTGCGAACATCTCCAGCACTTCCTGCGTCGGCACGGTGGCCGTCGCCGCTTCGGCGGCGCCGACGATCGCCTGCACGAGGCTGGCGAGGAGCGCGGTGCTGCTGATGAGCGTTCTCATGGGCTTCGTCGATCGGCGGCTAGTCGTGCCGGAAGTACTTCTTCGGCGTGCTGTTGATGATGTATTCGCTCGCCTGCTGCACGCAGTCGCGGATCGCGGCTTCCATCGGCGTGTTGCGAAAGCCGCCGAGGCTGACCGGGATGGCGGTCCCGCGGCGCGACAGCGTCGCGCCGATGTTGGTCTGCGATGCGCTCGCCTTGCCCTCGATCCTCTTTGCCCCGAGCACGCGACCGGTCGCGATGTCGATGACGCGGACGTCGATCGCCAGGTGGGCGTTGCGGGATTGATGGCCGAAAGTGAGCGGAATCTTCGGCACGCCGAGCTCGAGTCCGCCGCCCGACGCTTCGAGCTCGAACTCGGTGACGGCGGCGGAGACCATGATCTCGGCGACATCCATCTGCCTTTCGGCAATGATCGCGTCGGGGCGTGCCAGCGGCGACCGCGAGAGCGCCTGTTCGGCAGCAAGGCCCTGCAGATCGAGACGTTCGACGACGATGAAGCGACCGTTTTCGTGCATCGTCGTCATCATCATTTCCCGCAGGCCATCGCCGACGAATTGCCCGGCACCCGCCGCCTTGACCATGAATTCGCCGATCGCGATCATCGCCTTCCTGCCCGGCGGCACGGTTTCGGCAGGCGCCGCGCCGGTGGCCCGGGCGGCCGGGCGCGCCGCCGCTTCGGCGCCTGCTCCTGTCGCCATCGGCGGTGCCGTTGGCTGGCTGGCCGCGGTGTCGGTCGTCGCCGCGACGGGCGCCGCCGTCACCGCGCTGGGCGTCGTCAGCTCGCCCTGTCGTTGCCGCAGCACCTCCAGCATCTGGCGGTGGCTGGCGTTGCCGGGGTCGCGTTCGAGCGCCAGGCGGTAGTATTTCTCGGCCTCTGGCCAATCCTGGCGGGTGTAGTGGACGAGGGCCAGTCCGGCGTAGGGCAGCGGCCATTGCGGGGCCGTCTCGATGGCCTTGAGATAGGCGTCCCGCGCCTGCGCCTGGGCTCCGAGTCCGACGTATGCGAGGGCGAGATTGTTCAGTGTTTCCGCCCGTGGCCCCGCGAGGTCGAGCGCCTTGCGGCAGGCGCGTACGGCGTCGGCATGACGCTGCTGCATCAGCAGGCCATGGCCGAGCCTGGCCCAGCTCTGAGCCTCGCTGGGCACGCGCGCAGTCGCCTGCCGGTAATGGCGTTCGGCTTCCTGCCAGCGGCCGCTGTCGTAGGCGGCGTCGGCCAGCTCGAGGTCGCTCTTGTAGGCGCGGTAGCTGGCTTCGTCCAGCGCCAGCAGCTCGGCGCGCACCTGCGCGGCTGCCGCGGTGTCGGCCGCCGGCGCGCCCGCTGCGCGGTCTGCAGCCGACCGGCTCGCGGCGGCGGGAGCCGGTACCGCAGCCGCAACAAGCCGGTCGGCAGCGTCCCACTCGGCGCTGGTCATCGCGGCCGCTGGCGCGGCGGCACTGAGCAGCACTTCCTTCTCCCAGCCGTCGCGCCGGACGACGAGACGCAAGGGGCGGTTGGCGGCAGCGGCCCCGTGCAGCAGCCGGACGAGCCCGCTCGCGCCGCCGGGGGGACGGCCGTCGACGCGTGTCACGAGGTCGCCCGGCTGCAGGCCGGCGGCGGCCGCTGCCGTGTCGGCGAGCACGGCAGCGATCGCGACGCTGCCGGCGGGCTGGGTGCCCGCAGCCGGCTCGGCCAGGCGCAGGCCGAATCGTCGCGCTGGCGCCGGGCGGGCTGCCTGCGGCGGCAGCACGATGTCGCGTTCCCAGCCCTGGCGCGAAACGCGCAGCGTCACGGCCTCGCCGGCAGGCACGCTGCGGGCGCGCAGGGAAAACTGGGCGGCGCCGCCGATCGGCGTCTGCTGCAGACGGCGGACGATGTCGCCGGGCTGGATGCCCGCTGCCGCCGCGCTGCTGTCCGGGGCCACCGTCGCCACCTCGGCACCGCTCGCGTCGCCCGTATCGCGCAGCTCGAGGCCGAACTCGCCTGCTGCGGCGAGAGTCGCCGCCGCCAGCAACAGGCCCGCCAGCAGGCGGAAGCAACTCGTCAGGCAGCGGCCGACGGCGCTGCTGCGTCGCTGGCCGAAGTCTGCGCCGGTCAGCGGGGGTGGGCTCGGCGGGTCACCGCGGGCGGTTGGCGGCGTCTGTGCAGCGGCTTGCATCGTGCTCCTTTCTCGTCGTCGGCCGTCTGGCTGCCGGTGGTGCGCGTTTTTGCGCTCAGTGGCATTCGCAGCGGTGGCGGGCGCCGCCGAGCACCGCCACGCCCTTGCGGCCGTCCTCGGCGCAGCGCGCCTGGCAGGTCTGCTGCACCCAGGCGTCGCGGCCCTGGTCCAGCTTGCGCTGCGCCTGGCGTTGGCAGTCGGCGCCCCGCTCGCGTCGCCCGGGTTTGCCGTCGGCGAGGAACTGGGCGATGCAGGTGCCGATCTCGGCGACGAAGCCCGTCAGGCCGGAGCTCACCTTCGCCTGATAAGCGGGGTGCAGGCTGCACCAGGCGATGTAGTTGCCGAAATGGCCGCCACAGCCCGGGCAGTCGAGGGCGCAGCCCGAGTAGCCGCCGCCCGAGCAGTTGCGGCGGTTGCAGTCCTCCGACATCTGGCGACAGCGTGCCTCCATCTGCTGCCCGACCTGCAGGCATGCCTGACCGTTCCCCTTCGGTTCGTAGACTCCGGGCGGCGGGCTGCCCGCCGCAGTCGACGGGGTGGCCGCTGTGGTGGCCGCTGTGGCGGCCGCTGTGGCGGCCGCTGCGCTGGCTCCGGTGACGGCGGGAGTCGCGACAGCAGCCGGCCGGCTGGACGTATCGCGGGTCGTGGCGCCGGCTGGCTGCTGGCCGTCGCCGGCCGTTACCGGCAGACAGTGGCCGCCCTGGCAGCTGTACCCGGCGGGACACGTGGCGTCGCTGGCACAGTGGCTCTCGCCGCCAGCGCTGCGACCGTCGCCGTCGCGCGACGTGGACAGCGTCTGTCCGTCACGCGCCATCTGTTGCCGCAGGGTGTCGGACGAGAAGCGTCCACCCGGTCCCCAATAAGGCCCTAGGCTGCCGCTGCCGGCACCCTGGCGGCTTCTCTCGCGCTGTCCGTAGAGGTCGAGCACGCTGCCTGTCGGCACCTCACTGGGTCGCTGCTGGGCGGATGGCGCGGTGGCCGGGCCGCCGGGCAGGCAGCGACCATCCCGGTCGCAGCGCTCACTCGGGCAGTTGGCGGCCAGCCAGTTGCGGGCATCGCCGTCGCTCAGCAGATGTTCGACCCAGACCCAGCTGTCGACGCGATTCGGGTACTCGGTGAAGCCGACGCCACCGTGCTGCCGACTGCAGACCACAGCCCAGCGGCCACCGCTGCGGATCGCTCCGGCGCGGGCGCAGGCGCCGTCGGGAGTGCACGTCCAGGAAGGGCAGTTCTGCTCGATCCACCAGCGCGCACTGGCCTCGCCGGCGAGTGCCGGCGACATCGGGCGGTGCCCGGGCAGGGTGCCGGAGCGGCCGATGACGACGTGTCCCGTCGGATCGCAGAGTGCCTGGTAGCCGTCACCAGCGGCTGCCGCCGGCGGTGGCTCGCGGGCGCACAGGCCGTGTGTGCCTTCGATCGTGCACACGGTTCGCGGACAGTTCTCCCCGATCCACTGCTCGGCGCGTCGCGGTCCCATGAACGGGCCAGCGATGATGCCGAAGAGGGCAGGGGTCGTGTCCTCGCCGTATACGACGCGGCCACTCCGGTCGCAGAGGACATACCAGGTCGGACGCCAGGGTTCGCTTCCCGGTTCACCCGGCCGGCGATCGTCGGCGTGGCTCAGGGGCGGTGTCCATGCGGCCGCCTGCAGGTCGACGGTGGCCTTCCCCGCACAGCCGTCCCAGCGTGCGCTGACGAGCACGCGCTCGTCGAAGCGCACCTCCGGCGGCGCGCCATAGGTGTTCGCCGGCCCCGGCTGCCAGCTCGCGAGACGTGTCACATCGGTCTCGGAGCCGTCGTCGAAGACGGCGGTCGCCGTGAAGCTGAGCTGACCGCCCGCGCCGATCTGCACCTGCTCCGGCTTCAGCCGCAGGTAGAGGCAGTTCTTGCGCCGCGTCTGCGACCCTGCGCTGGCAGGAGCCGGCTCGCTTGTGTCGCCCTCTGCCGGCCCGGCGCGCGAGCCTCCCGGAAGCGCTTGTCCGGGATCCACCGGCGCTCGCTGCAGATTGACGGTGACCGTCGCCGGACGGACGACCTCGGCGCCGCCGGACGGATTGGCGAGCGTGACGGTGAAGCTTGCCATCGCGCCGCCGCCGGAAGCGGCCAGGATGGGAACGTCGATGCTGCGGATGCCCTTGTCGCTCTCGGCCCAGCTGAGCGTGCCGGTGACCGGGGTGTAGTCGACCCCGGGTCGGGCGCTGCCCGGCTGCGTCTGATAGTCGACCGTCACTTCCCCCTTGCTGAAGCCGTCGCGGGTGACGATGAGCCGCACCTGGCGGTCGGCCGGAGCGGCGCTGACCGCGTCCTCGACGAAGCTGATCTCGCCGCCCATCCGCGAGCGATCGCGGCTCGCCGCTGCGCGCTTGAGGACGAGCGTCGTCTCCGGCCAGCGATCGGGGCGGGCATCGCCGCGCTTGACGGCGATACCGAGCAGCAGCGCGCGGTCACCGGGTTCGGCATCACTGTTCAGGATCTCGATTTCGACGGTTTTCCTGCCGACCTCGCCGTCGGCCCAGTCGAGGGTGTCGCTGGCGAGCCGGTAACTGACACCCGCCGATGCCGTTGCCAGATACGACGGGCTGCCGCGGGGAACGATCTGCACGCTGAGCGCGCCCCGGCCACTGCCGGTCCTGTGGACGGCAAGGCTCACCTGGCCGACATCCTTGCCGACCTCGCCCCAGGATTCGACGAAGCCGATGGTGTCCGGGCTGCCCTTGCGCCAGATCTCGATCTGATCCTCGCGATAGCTCCGGTGTGCCTGCAGGATGCGCTCGACGGTCCAGCCCTTGAAAAGGGTTCTCTGGTAGTCGAGGTCGCGTGGATCGACCACCTCGCTCTTGCGTGGCAGGCTGTTGCCGACGAAATTCTGGAAGTAGTGGTCGATCGTTCCGGCTGCGTTGACGACGCCCGAGTGACTGTCGCCGAAGAGCAGCGCGTCGCCCGGGCGGTAGCGCTGCTTTTCGTCGAGCCGGCCGACGGCGGCCGACGCACTGTACCGGTACTTCGTGTAGCCGCGCGCGGCGAGGCGGCTGCGCAGTTCGCCGGCACTCAGCATGTTGCCGTCCTCGCCGGTCAGCGCGTAGTAGGTGTAGTCGTGGCAGTTCTGGATGGCGCTCGCGACGCCGGGCCAGGCCATGGCCAGCAGCGACAGGACGAACAGCGCGAGGACGGCGAAAGCGCGCTGTCGCATCTCGTGCCCGCAAAGACCCGGTGGCAACCGCTGTTGCGACAGCGAATTCATTGCAATCCTGTCAGTTACCGCGTTGGCGAGCGTCGCAGCCGGCTGCGTAGCGCTGACGGCAGGGGGGTAGACGCCCTGCAGCCGATCCGGACGCGACACACCCTGATCCCGCCAGCACTCGCTGCGACGGCTGCCGGCCAGCAGCGGCGCCGCGACCTGAAAGTGCGGGCGGGACCGATCCATGGACAGTATAGGTGAGCGCATGGCGAAAAGTGGCAAGAGTTGCCGCTGGGCAACCTGCCTTCGAACAGCCGGTGCACGAGGGCCCAGTCCGGCCGAACGGCGGCGCGGCCGTTGCCGGCCTGGCGCGGACACGGACAATCGTTGCCGGCAGCCGGGCATCCGCCCTCGCTGCGCGCGAGGCCCTGGGGGCGCTGTGCACCGCCCCTGTGGCGGGTTTCCTGGTCGGCCGGCCGCCTGCTGACGCTGCACGCAGGCAACCTGCTCACTGGCTGCTGGCCAGTACCTGCGCCAGCGGCAGCCGCGTCGCCTGGCTCGCGGCCTGCCGGCTGGCGAGGACGGCTGCGGTCAGCGTGCCCGCGGCGCCGGCGAGAAGTGCCAGCCAGGGCAGGTCGAGCGGCATCCGCCAGTGGAAAGCCTGCGGATTGACGAAGTGCGTCAGGATGGCGCCGATGGCGATGCCGCAGGCGAGGCCGAGCAGCAGGCCGACGCTGGCGATCAGCGCGCCTTCGAGCATCAGCGCGTGGCGCAGCA
>ERZ761602.737-NODE-737-length-66417-cov-46.857690_pt1 | contig 66417 bp, 46 predicted proteins | sample MGYA00512165_ERZ761602 | MGnify/ENA primary metagenome ERZ761602 (study PRJEB28899, sample SAMN02445085) | bioreactor sludge metagenome | biome: EBPR sludge; isolation source: Thorneside wastewater treatment plant | place: Australia: Brisbane, Thorneside...
ATAGGATATAAAAATAGCATAAAGGTTGAATGATGCAGGTTTGATATACTAATATATTTCACTTCATGTTATTGATATTCAACTCTTTCAGGGTAGTATGGCATCCCCACCGTTACTTTGGGTTTCACCCAAAGTTATTGAAATTCAACCCTTTCAGGGTTTGAATTAACGGGATATAAAAATAGCATAAAGGTTGAATGATGCAGGTTTGATATGTTAATATTTTTCACTTCATGTTATTGATATTCAGCCCTTTCAGGGTTTATACTAATGGAAATAAAAATTGCTTTATGGTTGAATAATGTTGCATTGAAATGCATTTATCATAGATACGCGAGTAAAAAACCACGAAGTGGTTGAATATCCATAACAAGGCATGCAATGCCATGAAAAAGTACCTCGCTTATTACAACCCGGAAGGGGTTGAATCAGGAAGTTTCCTTGTTTTCGGATAAATCAAAAAGCTCCAGGGCGGAAATTCCAAACAGAAAAACAGACTGAACAGCATCTGAAAATGAACGGCTTTGTATTTAGTTATTGTTACTTAGCGCCTTAAACATCGATTTATATGATGTAATTAATTGAAATGTGTAATTTTGTTGTATGGAAGAGGATAACAAAAGATGGAAAAAACGATTTGAAAATTATACCAGTGCATTTAATAAACTGAAGGAAGCAGTCGAACTGAATGAATTGAATGAACTGGAACGGAATGGTTTGATCCAAAGATTTGAGTTCACCATTGATCTGTCATGGAAAGTCATGATAGATTTTCTGCAAGAAAAAGGTTTTTCATTTAAACCTTCGCCAAAAGATACTTTCAGGATTGCGCAACAGGCTGGTTATATAGATTTTGCACAAATATTGATCGGTGGCCTGGATATGAGAAATGAATTATCTCATGACTACAATGGAACAAAATTTGAAACCTCTGAAAAGTTCCTGAGACAGGAAATTTATCCTGCAATGGAAAAGCTTTATCAGTTTTTCAATAAACAATTTTAACATGTCCGACACATTAATTATAAAAAATGATCTTTTATCACTTTCGGGGCTGACTGAAAGGGATTTGGTTACCATCAAAAACATTTTTTACAAATATGAGGACATTAAATCTGTCCGGATCTTTGGCAGCAGGTCAAACGGAACCTATCATACAGGCAGTGATATCGATTTGGCCATCATGAATGAGATAGTTGATAAAAGGACGCTTTTCAGACTGAAGGGTGAATTTGAAGAAAGTTCACTTCCATATTTCGTTGATGTAGTGATATTTTCAGATCTATCGAATCCTGTGTTGAGCAGACATATTGTGGAAGAAGGTCTTGAGATCTATCACCGCGATAAAAAATAAATTTTTTCTGCTTTTGTCAAATTTATCAGGCAACAATCCTTTTATAAGCCATTTCAACTCGCAATTAAATTGGCATGATGAATCTGTGCAACTATGTTCCTATGTGGTGAAAAACCTGACTTCCATCATCAAAACTTTCCCAAATCAAATACTTAATCCTCCGTGGCGCTCAGTGGGATCTCTGTGACTCTCCGTGCTACAACTATTTGCCCAAAAAAAATACATTAGCAACGCGGATAACACGGATGCTTCGCAGCGCGGATCTATACAAAATTAACTGGCAATTTGATGAACAAATAAAGTCGGTACCGTTTTTCTCGAGGCCGTCATTCCGGCCTTGAGCCGGAATCCCGTTTTCGCCTTCCATGAACAAATGAGCTGGCGGATCAGGTCAGCCATGACCACCCGACCTGAATTGATAATAGTTCAATGATTGAATCTCTTTGAATCTATGTATCTATGTGGTGAAAAAAACATTTAACACATAGATACATAGAAACATAGGCGCACATAGTAATTATCTTGCAAACGGGCGAATGCTTAACTAAGTTTTGAGGCGATGATTGTGTTGTACCTTCAGTTTTTTTATATTTAAGGGATGAATTGCAAAAGTTTATCAGATTAAAATTCTGATTTGATTGAAATACTATGTATCTATGTATCTATGTACCTATGTGGTGAAAAAAATATTTTAACTCATAGATAAACAGGCATATAGGTAATGAATATCGGGCATATCAAAAATAAAACAAATTGAAAGAAAAATTTGCATTAGTTCCACAATTAGTTAACTTTGTGTATGGAACAAATAAGAAAATTGATCTTCTATAAGTCCTATTTCTTCGAATTCTTTGACAGTAAGGAAGAAAAAGTAAAGGAAAAGATTGATTTCGGACTTTTTATGTTGCAATATGTCCGGCAAATTCCAGGTAAGCATATTGGATCAACCCATGAAAAGAATTTGTTCTAGCTTAGGGTAAAACAAGGTTCAGATATCTTTAGAATTTTCTTTTGCTATGATGAAGATAAGATCGTTGTTGTGATGAATGGTTTTACAAAGAAATCTCAAAAGACACCTCCTAAAGAAATTGAACGTGCTATAAAAATCAAAAGACAATATTTCGATGAAAAGTAACAAACATATAACCACATTTGAAGACCATTTGAATGAGCGATATGGTCCCGTTGGAAGTGAGAAACGCACTGAGTTTGAAGCAAAGGCAAAAGCATTTGTGATAGGTGAATTATTGAAGGAAGAACGACTGGAAGCTAAATTGACTCAGGAAGAATTGGCAGATAAAATTGGTGCTAAGAAGAGTTATATTTCACGAATTGAAAACGGGAAAACCGATATTCAACTTTCAACACTTTTTAAACTATTTGAATTCGGACTCGGAAAAAGAATAAACATTATCATCGAATAAAACGGTGATATCAAGGGCTTTGGTGAAAGTTTGAAACTTTAAATACTTGTGCAAATCTGTAGAAAAACCGACATTCATTTTTTTAAACACGGATCTTACGGATCAGACAGATCAGCACGCATTTTTATAATTGGTATTTGTAAAAATCCGTCAAATCCGCATCATCCGTGTTCCCCTTCATTTGTGCAACAAAGCTTTTCAAAAAACCATTTTATTTTCAATGTTTTATCCTGGAATCTAACAGGCACAATAAACCTATGTGCCTATGTAACTATGTACCTATGTTTCTATGTGGTGAAAAAAAATATTTTAACACATAGGAACATAGAAACATAGGTGCACATAGTTATAGTTTTTCAAGTTGAAATTTCCGAAATAGTTATGTTTTTTTTGAACACGGATATTACGGATCAGACAGATCAGCATTGATTTTTATAATTGGTATCTGTGAAAATCTGCCAAATCCGAGTCATCCGTGTTCCCCTTCATTTGTGCAACAAAGCGTTTCAAAAAACGATTTTATTTTCAATGTTTTATACTGGAATTTAACAGGCACAATAAACCTATGTGCCTATGTAACTATGTAACTATGTACCTATGTGGTGAAAAAAATATTTTAACACATAGATACATAGAAACATAGGAACACATAGGTATAGGCCTGCAACGGGAAATTATCGAATTAACCAAAAAGTTTTTGAACACGGATCTGACGGATCAGACAGATCATCACGGATTTTTATAATTGATATCTGTGAAAACCCGTCAAATCCGTGTCATCCGTGTTCCCTTTCATTTGTGCATCAACGCTTTTCAAAAAACCATTTTATTTTCAATGTTTTATCCTGGAATTTAACAGGCACAATAAACCTATGTGCCTATGTAACTATGTACCTATGTATCTATGTGGTGAAAAAAATCTTCTAACACATAGGAACATAGAAATATAGGCGCACATAGTTATGAGTTTTTCAAGTTGAAATTTCCGAAATAGTCATATTTTTTTTAAACACGGATCTTACGGATCAGACAGATCAGCCCGGATTTTTATAATTGGTATCTGTGAAAACCCGTCAAATCCGTGTCGTCCGTGTTCCACTTCATTTGTGCATCAACGCTTTTCAAAAAACCATTTCATTTTCAATGTTTTATCCTGGAATTTAACAGGCACAATAAACCTATGTGCCTATGTAACTATGTACCTATGTGGTGAAAAAAATATTTTAACACATAGGAACATAGAAACATAGGCGCACATAGTTATGCGTTGGTTTAGCGAAAAACTATAATTTAAGAAATCTGTGTTGCAATTTGTGCAAATCTGTGGAAAAGACTACCCGATCAAATCAATTACCCGATCCACATTGAATCCGAAATGATCGAACAGTACCTCAGCTGGTGCTGACTTTCCAAAACTATCCATTGCCAGTATCTTCCCTTCAGCCCCCGTATATTTGTACCAACTCAACGAACTACCTGATTCAATAGCCAGCCTTTTCTTTACGGCAACAGGCAAAACGGAGGATTTATAAGCTTCATCCTGTTGCTCAAAAAGCTCAAAGGACATCATCGATACCACCCTGACAGCTTTACCCGTTTCATTGAGCTTTGCTTTTGCCTGCAAAGCGAGATGAACTTCTGAGCCGCTGGCGATGATGATCCGGTCAAAACCGGGATCTTCAGCCAAAACATAAGCGCCTTTTGAAGCCAGGTGAACCGGATAGGTATCCGTATCCAAAATATTTAAATTTTGTCTGCTCAATACCAGGCAGGTAGGCCCGTTCTTTCTTTCCAGGGCAATTTTCCAAGCTTCAGCGGTCTCATTGGCATCCGCAGGGCGCAAAACAAACAAATTCGGCACAGCCCTCAATGCGGCCAGATGTTCCACAGGCTGATGGGTCGGTCCGTCTTCGCCCAGTCCGATCGAATCATGCGTCAAAACAAAAATGACCTGCTGATGCATCAATGCAGCCATGCGGATGGCCGGTTTCATGTAGTCTGAGAAAACAAAAAACGTCCCTCCGTAAGGGATCAATCCGCCATGCAGTGCGATACCATTCATGATACTACCCATTCCGTGTTCGCGCACTCCATAATGCATATAATTGCCTGAATAATCTTCTGCGGTAAATGGCTTATGAGCCGATGTTTTGGTATTGTTGGAAGGTGTAAGGTCAGCCGAACCACCAAATAAAATTCCGGTATGCCGGACCAGGTATTCAAGCACTTTTCCTGATGCAGACCGAGTTGCCAGAGCCTTGCCGGGCGCAAATGCCGGAATCTGGTCTGCCAGTTGACTTAGATCCTTTTCAATCGCTTTGTCAAAAAGATTGGCACCTTCCGGATCTTTATCCCTGAATTGTTTCAATACATCAATCCATTCCTTTTCCAGTTCAATTCCTCTGGCCTGAGAAGCCCGGGCGAGTTCAGCCAGTTCTGCAGGAACAAAAAACGACTGATCCTCAGGAATACCCAAGGCTTTTTTGGTCAGCACAACTTCCTCAGCGCCCAATGGTGACCCATGTACATGGCTTGTTCCGGCCTTATTCGGGCTGCCATAACCGATGACGGTTTTGCAGATCACTATGCTTGGTTGATCATGATTTTCCTTAGCTAAATTGATCCCAGTACGGATCTGTTCATGGTCATGTCCATCGATTTCCTGGACATGCCATCCGTACGCTTCAAAACGCTTCCTGATATCCGTTGAACAGCTCAAACCTGTTTTTCCGTCTATGGTGATTGAATTACTGTCGAATAAAAGGATCAGTTTTCCGAGTTTCAAATGTCCAGCCAAAGCACAAACTTCGTGTGAAATACCTTCCTGAAGGTCTCCGTCTCCCGCCATCACAAAAGTAAAATGATCCACAGGAGCAAACTGCGCATGCAGATGTGCTTCCGCTATCGCCATACCAACCGCATTGGCGAGACCCTGACCCAAAGGACCGGTAGTGGTTTCCACCCCTGGTGTCATCTCAATTTCAGGGTGTCCGGGCGTCCTACTGCCCAGTTGCCTGAATTGCCTGATGTCTTCCAGGCTGAGATCGTAACCGAAAAGGTGCAAAAGGCTGTATAACAACATACTACCGTGCCCGCCGGACAAAACAAACCTGTCCCTGTTGAACCAGTCAGGATTTTTCGGGTTAAATCTCAGGTGCTCTTTCCATAAAACAGTGGCAACATCGGCCATTCCCAGGGGTAAACCAGGGTGACCACTGTTGGCTTTCTGGATGGCATCTATGGCAAGTCCTCTTATAGTATTGGCAATCAGTTGGTGAGAAAATCTGTTGTCTTTGTTCATTTTTTTTGGATTTATGCCCGTGCAGGTGCAGTTAATCTGATTATTGAAGCTCAAATTATAGTTTTGCAAATATAATCGAAATTTTACAAGAGGTGTAAAAACAATTTCATACATTTAGTTTTAGTTTCGCGATTATGATATTTCGGGGCAATTCGGGTCGTTTATTGACTTAATCAACTTTTCATTAACCATTAATAATTAACAATTAACCATTAACAATTAATAAATGTACGATTTTATCATAATAGGAAGTGGCTTCGGAGGCTCAGTCGCGGCATTGAGACTTTCAGAAAAGGGGTATAAAGTCCTGGTAATAGAGAAGGGGAAATGGTTCCGGCCTGAGGATTACCCCAAAACGAACTGGAATCTCAGAAAATGGCTTTGGATGCCTGCCCTAAAGTTTTTTGGTATTCAAAAGATCACATTTTTGCGGCACATCACCATTTTAAGCGGAACAGGTGTGGGTGGAGGCTCTCTGGTCTACGCCAATACTTTACCCAAGCCCAAGCCGGGATTTTACAAAAACGGCAGTTGGGCAGAACTCGCTGACTGGGAAAGTGAACTGTCGCCTCATTACGAAACTGCATGGAAGATGCTCGGGGCAGTTGAAAATCCTGCATTGGGAGAAAGTGATCTGGCATTCAAAAAACTGGCAGAGGACATAGGTGTCGGAGAACATTTTTCGGCTACAAAAGTAGCTGTTTATTTCGGCGAGGAAAACAAAACGGTCGCTGATCCTTTTTTTGACGGAGCAGGCCCTGATAAAACAGGTTGTATCAAATGTGGCGCATGTATGACAGGTTGCAGGCACGGGGCAAAAAACACGCTGGATACCAATTATCTTTATCTGGCTCAAAAAAAGGGGGCAGAAATCCTTGCCGAACGCGAAGTGTCTGAAATTATTCCTTTAGGAGAAAACGGAAAGGATGGCTATCAGATCGTAATCAGAAAATCAACCAGGTATTTTTCCAGAGAAACCGTACTGGAAGCAAAAGGGATCATTCTCGCAGGAGGTGTTTTGGGAACTATTCCGTTATTGTTAAAAAATAAAAAGAAATACCTGCCACTTTTGTCCGATAAACTTGGCGAACTGGTCAGAACCAATAATGAGGCTTTGTTGGGCATTGTCAGCGCGGATAAAAATTCCGATATGTCTACCGGTATTGCCATCGGTAGTATCATTGAACTGGATGAAAATACTCATATTGAACCGGTCAGATATGGCAATGGTTCAGGCTTCTGGCGCCTGTTGATGATGCCGATGATCACAGAACCGGTGTTTGTGAAGAGACTGCTATATATATTGATTTCACCGTTTAAGGAATGGAGAAATATGCTTAAGATGTTCAGCATTAAGGATTTTGGAAAACAAACCTCCATTATTCTGTTCATGCAACAATTCGATAGCACTCTCCGGTTGGGTCGTAATCGAATGGGATTGTATTCAACAAGTGAAGCAGGTGCATCGCCTACAGCATTCATTCCGCTTGCTCATAGCATTGCCAGAAAATATGCCGGTATCGTGAAAGGGATCAACAGGGTTCTGGCAACTGAAACAGTGACGGGTATTCCTACAACTGCACATATTCTCGGAGGCGCCGTCATGGGTGAAAATCCGAAGGAAGGCGTGATTGATGCACAAAACAAGGTTTTTGGCTATGAAAATATGTACATTTGTGATGGTTCTGCCGTTTCTGCCAATCCGGGTGTGAATCCGTCATTGACGATCACGGCGATCGCTGAAAGGGCGATGAGTAAAATTCCGGCAAAACATGGATGATCAGGCTACTTAAACCAAAATTCTGTAGAAAAAGTAAGCACTGATCTCTGTGGCGTTCTGTGACTTCTGTGAAAGCATTGTGTAACCATGCAATTAAAGTGATACAGAGTGTCAAAGTGATTTTGAACAGAGCGCCACAGAGAAACTTTAAATAATTATAGAAAATGGAAATTAAAGAGATCTTTGAAAAGCAACAGGTAAATAAAAAGGAATTAAGATCATCTGATGCAGCATTTCGCAAAAAGAAGCTGAGATTACTGGAGAAAGTGATAATGGAGCGCCGTGAAGCATTCAGACAAGCGCTCAGGCAAGACCTCAACAAATCAGATGTGGAAAGCGATATGACTGAGTTGTTTCCTGTTGTGAGCGAAATCCGGTTTCTGAGAAAGCATTTAGCCAACTGGATGGCAGGCGACCGGGTACCAACACCGTTTTATCAGTTTGGCGGAAGTTCAAGGATCGTTTATGAACCAAAAGGGAGCAGCCTGATCATTTCTCCATGGAATTATCCTGTCAATCTCAGTCTGATGCCACTTGCAGGAGCGATCGCAGCCGGGAATACGATCATCCTGAAACCTTCGGAGTTTTCTCCTGCAACAACTGAAGTCATAAAGAGCATGATACAGGAAACATTTGATGAAAAAGAAATTGCAGTGGTGGTTGGTGATGCCGAAGTTGCCAAAACATTGCTGGAATTGCCCTTTGATCATATTTTCTTTACAGGCAGTCCGGCAGTAGGAAAACTGGTTATGAAAGCTGCGAGCGTACACCTTAGTTCAGTTACCCTCGAATTGGGTGGGAAATCACCCGTGATCGTGGATGAAACGGCAGATATTGAACTGGCTGCAAAGCGCATTGTCTGGTCTAAGACCATTAATGCCGGTCAGACCTGCATTGCACCGGATTTTATTATGGTGCATCATGCTGTAGCCGAAAAATTGATCCAAGCCTTGCAAAAAGAGTTTGACCAATGGTTGACGGAAGATGGAAAAAATCATCCGGATATGGTCAGGATCATCAATGAAAGGCATTTTGACAGGTTGAATGCATTGGTGGATGATGCAGTGGAACGGGGCGCTCATCTGTGTTCAAAACATTATGCGAACAGGGAGAACCTGGAAATCAGACCTAATATTCTTAAAAACGTATCTCCGGATGCTGCCATTCATGGTGAAGAGATTTTCGGGCCTTTTTTGCCGGTGTATGAATATGAATCCAATGATTCATTGATCGGAATGCTGAGTGAAATGCCTAAACCCCTGGCATTGTACATTTTCTCAAAATCTTCCCTGAACAAACGGCAGTTCGTAAAGCAAATTCCTGCCGGCGGAGTTGTGGTCAATCATGGTTTACTTCATTTCACCAATCCTCATTTGCCTTTCGGCGGTGTGAATAACAGCGGTTTGGGTAGTTATCATGGCTGGCATAGCTTTTTAGCTTTCAGTCACCAGAAGAGTGTGTTAAATTATTGGGCGCCTTTCAGCATCTCTGATATCTTCAAGGTGCCATACAGCCCGTTCATGAGAAAGATGGCGGATTGGATCGTGAAAAAATTGTGAGATATATAATTTGAAAATTTGAAAATTTGGAAATTTGGAAATTTGGAAATTTGGAAATTTGGAAATTGAATTTATCATCTACAAAGAAAATAAATTAAGTTGACACAAATTACTCAAATATTTTATACTCTTTGAGGATACCTTTATTGTTTCTATAAATCATAGTAGAATCATGCGAATCAAGGGTTAAAGTTAACTCTGCAGATAAGCAGGATTTTCACACTTTTTTGCCTCGATCCTAAAGGATGAAAGCGAGAAAATCCTTTATCTTCCTTTAGGATTGAGGCCAAATAAAGGATTTTCGGAGCTTTTTTTCAACCTTTGATTCGCATTAATCACAATGAATTACAAGCTTTTTTACCAAAACTTATTATTTTAAACTCGATTTTTAATTTCGAAGATCCCGATATTCATCGTTGAGACCCGAATTTTCAAATTTTCTAATTTTCAATTTATCCTTATGTCCCTGATCTTAATATCGATATTGCCGGTCATCACCATCATGATCTACTTATATTATCGCGATAAATACGAAAAGGAGCCTTTGAGTTCTTTATTCAAGGCATTTTCAGCCGGCGTGTTGTCTGCCATTCTGACGATCGCTGCATTGATGCCATTTGGCAGTCTGGCTGAATTTAAAACTGGATTGCCTTTTGTGGACGCAGTAAAAAGTGCATTTTTGTGGGCAGCCATTCCAGAGGAATTTTTCAAATATATTTGTTTATACCTTTTTATATGGAAAGACCGTAACTTCAATGAACATTATGACGGGATCATTTATGCGGCTTTTGTTTCATTGGGATTTGCCTTGTTTGAGAACATCCTTTATGTGTTCCAAATGGGAATGGATGTAGGCATTTCAAGAGCGATCATCACTGTTCCGGCACATGCCTTGTTCGGTGTGATCATGGGATTTTATTTTTCATTGGCAAAGTTTAATCGCAGCCGCGTAAAAGCTTATCTCATTTTAAGCTTGCTCCTGGCCATCCTGGCACATGGAATTTTTGATTTTCTGCTGATGTATAGTTCGGCTGTCAGCCAGATTGATCAGACCATGTCTATGGTGATCTTTGTTTTATTTTTCATTTTTGTAGCATACCTTTGGAAGCTTGGTTTCAGTAAAATCAGGAAACATGTAGCTGCATCAGCAATCTTCAACATGGGCTCTGATAAAATAGAATATAGGTAATTCAGCTTAGGGGAACAGAATTATTATATTTCGTCGTCTTTTTACTAACTTCTGTAAAATTATAGATACAAAAGTAAGTTTTTGTTTTAATTTTGAGTTCTGATACCTTTAATTGAGGAATGCTATGAGTATGTTTAAAAAAATCAAGTCTTTGTTTGTAGTTGAAGAAACTCCTGGACAACCAGGTGAGGCCATTCCGACCGAACCAGCAGTTTCCAAAGCTGCTGAACCAAAAATTACTCAAAATACAGACCAACCGGTTCAGGTTGAGAATCAGCCCATAGACAAAGAATCATTTGATCGGTTTATCCAGGTTTTATCCGATGCATTGGCTGGTAAAAATCAACAGGGTTATGATTACCTGGAGTTCAAGGAAGCCGTAAATTCACTTCGGAATATGGAACCGGACGAGGCTAAAAGATTTCTGACTGCTTTTACCATGGCCAAAACCCTGGGAGTTGAAAAGAAAATTTTACTGGACAGCGCATCACAATACCTTTTGATTCTGAAAGCAGAAAACGATAAATTCAGTGCAGCGGTAGAAAAACAAAAAGTGGATAAAATCAAAAGCCGGAACGATGAACTTCTGAAAGTGGAACAGGAACTGGTAGCTAAAGAACAAAAAATCCGGGAAATGTTGGCTGAAATTGAATCAAAAAAGAAGATCAGGGAACAATTGAAGCTGGAAATGAAGGATGCGGCGCAAAAGGTTGAACAGGTACATGCAAGTTTTAAAAATGCTTACGAGGCCATAGTAAAGCAAATTCAGGAGGATATTGAAAAAATGAACAATTATTTAAACTAATCATAAAAATATATGCAACAATACAAACCCAAATCATTCTGGCAAAGACCTGAAGGCGTCACCGGTGCTATTGCACTGGGAGGCCTGGCTTTGGGCGCCGGATTCCTGATCTTTAGTTTTTTACCCCAAATTCTTGCTTTTGCTGCCAACACGCTCGGTCTGGCTGTCATCATACTGGCGATCGGTGCTTTGGTTTATATGGTATTGGATCCCAAAATGCGGAATCTGGTGTGGTTTATGTATAAAAGTGTGATGCGTTGGGTAACGGGTCTTTTTGTCAAACTGGATCCCATCGGCATATTAAAGGCTTATGTACAGGATCTGAAGGAAAATTTGAAAAAAATGAACCGTCAGATCAGCCGTTTAAGGGGTCAGATGCACCAATTGAAGGAACTGATCATCAACAATCAGAAGCAGATCAAAAGCAACCTGAATCTGGCTTCTGAAGCAAAAGACGAGAACAACAAAAATGTGATGATCCTTAAAACGCGTCAGGCAGGCAGATTGAAAGAGTCCAACATCAAACTTGAAGATCTGTATAAAAAAATGGAAATACTGTACCGTGTATTGATGAAAATGGAAGAGAATTCACAGGTTATGATGGAAGATGTGGAGGATCAGGTCAAAGTCAAGGAGGTGGAACGTAAAGCCATCCGAACTTCACATTCCGCGATGAAATCTGCAATGAACATTATTGCGGGAAATAGTGATAAAAGAGTGATGTTTGATATGGCATTAGAAGCCATCGCAGAAGATGTAAGCCAAAAAGTCGGGGAAATGGAACAATTCATGAACTTGTCGGAGAATTTTATGAAATCTGTCGACCTCCAAAACGGTATTTTTGAAGAAGAAGGTTTGAAAATGTTGGAGAAATGGGAAAACGAAGGATTTTCATTATTGTTGGGGGAAGAAAAAGCTGATCTGCTGTTAAAAGCCAATGATGATACAGATGTCCTGGATCTGATGGAGAAACCTAAAGAAAAAGTATTGAGAGAATCAGGTCATCAAAATCAATATGACAACTTTTTTGAGTAAGATGTATCTTATTGAATTATAGCTAATTATTCTTACTCAATTAAAGTCCTGCTTGAAGATAATAAAACGAAATATACCAACTGATCAGGTATGCTAAAACAAATCTGAACGATGAATATCATTAAAAAAATGGGTCCGGGATTGCTTTTTGCCGGAGCTGCAATCGGGGTTTCACATCTGGTACAATCGACCACCGCGGGGGCAAATTACGGCTTAACCCTGGTGATCGCTGTTATATTGGCCAATGTACTCAAATTTCCCATTTTTGAATTTTCTGTCAGGTATGCCAATGTCAGGAAGGAGAGTCTGATCGAAGGATACCGGAAATTGGGTAATTGGGCCATCATTTTGTTTACCATAATCACCCTGGGAACCATGTTCGGAATACAGGCAGCTGTGACGGTCGTGACTGCGGGGTTGTTCGAGGAAGTTTCCGGTTGGGGAAATTCAACTGTCTGGTCTATCATTATTCTGGTGATGGCCGGATTGATATTGGGGATCGGCAAATATAAATTTCTTGATACACTGATAAAATATATCATAGTTGTTTTATCCATTACAACGATCATTGCTGTTACTGTTGCACTTATTGAAAATCCACTTCCTGGCTGGGGTTCCTTCAGTTTTTCCAATGAGATCCATATTGCTTTTTTATTGTCCCTGGTTGGTTGGATGCCTGCGCCGTTTGATCTTTCAGTATGGCAATCCATGTGGGTGATTGAAAAACTAAAACTTGGTAAAGGAAAAATAAGTCTGAAAGATTCTCTGTTTGATTTCAATACAGGTTATTGGGCTACCATGTTCTTAGCAGTTTGCTTCCTGTTTTTGGGGGCATTGATCTTGTTTGGTTCTGAAGAAAAAGTTTCGCCGGTCGGTGCTGTTTTTGCCCGACAGGTGATTGGAATTTTTACAAAAAACCTTGGTGCATGGGCATATCCGATCGTTGCTTTGGCCGCCATCACAACTATGGTCAGTACGGTTATTACCTGTCTGGATGCCTTTCCGCGTGTTTTGACCACTTTAAGGAAAGAACCCTTCACCCATCCTGTTCTCAAAGGAAGAAATGGTTACTGGTTCTATATGATACTGGTGTCAGTTGGTGCAATCATTTTCATTTCTTTTCTGACCTCTACCATGGGGCAAATGGTAAAAATTGCTACCATCATTTCTTTCCTTACAGCGCCTGTCATTGCGATCATGAATTATAAGCTGGTTTTCCGGAAGGATTTCCCGGAGGAACACAGGCCAAATTTATTCATGAAATATCTCAGTTGGGTTGGTATCATATTCCTTACAGGTTTTGGTGTTTATTACCTGTATATGTTGATTTAAATGCATATTATAATTAAACTTATTTAATGATCTAATTCTTAAACTTCAATTATGAAAAATTCAGGTGTTACCAATGGTATTTTAGCTGGAGTGATCGTGATGATCCTTACGCTGATCCTATATTTTGTGAATAAAGAACTGGTTGTTTCCATGGCTGTAGGCTGGTTCCTGATGCTCGTTTATGCTGCATTCATGCTCAAAGCCGGGCTGGATGAAAGAGCAAAGAACGGAGGATTTATTTCTTTTGGAAGTGCACTTGTTCCGATGCTGATCACTTATCTCATCGCTACTTTCATTGCGACAGTATTCAATTATGTCCTGTTCAACTTTATTGATGCCAGTCTGGTGGACCTGCAATTGGAGGTGGCGATCGAAGGAGTTGAAAAAATGAGAGGATTCCTCGGCGATGAAGGTGCTGATGCAGCCATTGCCGCCATTGAAGAAAAAGGTATTTCTACCGGACCTCTGCAATATTTGTTAAATTGGCTTGGTTCCTTACTTATACCGGGTTTATTGTTTTTGATCTATGGTTTGATCGTTGCTGCGATCATTAAGAAAAACAATCCCGAACAGGAAAGGTTCGTTTAAGTTTTGGTTTGGATGATCGGTTTAAATATCTGGTATCCTGAAAGCTTGCCATGTATTTGATTGATATTTAAAGATTTAGTCTGTTCCGAATAGTCCGGTGTATTGGTTCCCAATCGTTTTTTGTCCCAGGATAATGACGTCCAGGATCAGTACAAGACTAAAGGGAAAGGATTGAAAACCATCAAATTAAAAGTTACCTTTTATGCCTGTACTGACTGAAAACGTCAGTGGGGATATATGGGCAAAGACTTTTCGGAGCAGACTCATGTTTTTTGCTGAAATATAATTTAGGCACAGGTTTTGCCTTATAATTGTTTATTGGTATGAATGTGACCTGAGAAAATGTATTTGGTTTTCAAAACAATGTGTATTTGTTAATTAAAAGTATTCCAGATGAAAGAAGCAGTCATAGGTATGGATATTGGTGGTACCAATACGGATATCGCCCTGGTAGATAAAAAAGGTTTGATACTCTCAAAAACCCATCTGAGGACAACAGATTACCCGGAATTCGATTCATTTGCCAATCAGGTAGCGCAGGATGTGCGTTCATTGACAGCCAGTGTGGGGGTAAACCTGAAAGCATTGGGTATCGGAGCGCCGAATGGTAATTATTACTCAGGTATGATTGAGTTTGCCCCTAATCTGGCCTGGAAGGGCAAAATTGATGTGGCAGGGGAATTGTACAGCCGGTTGGAACTTCCTGTTTTTGTCACCAATGACGCCAATGCAGCTGCCATCGGCGAAATGAAATTTGGTGTAGCAGGAGAAATGAATGATTTTGTCATGATCACCCTGGGTACCGGGGTCGGGAGTGGTGTGGTGGCCAATGGACAATTGATCTATGGGCATGATGGTTTTGCAGGAGAAATCGGCCATATGACAAGCACTCCTGGAGGCAGGTTGTGTGGTTGTGGCCGCAAAGGTTGTCTGGAAACCTATTCATCTGTTACCGGGCTCCGCAAAAGTGTTGTTTTTATGCATGAGGAACAAAAAATGGCTGGGAAACTGGAGAATATACCGTATGAAAACCTTACAGGGAAAATGATCGAGATCGCTGCCCTTGAAGGAGATGTTGTTGCAAAGGAAGCATTCCGACTTGCCGGCAAGGAATTGGGCAAAGCGCTGGCAAATGTAGCCGCCGTAACCAGCCCATCGCACATCGTTTTGTTTGGTGGAATGGCTGCTGCAGGTCCGCTGATCTTCGAACCTTTGAAAAAATACCTGGAAGAAAATCTTCTGACGATCTATAAGAACAAAATTGAGATATTGCCATCAGGTCTGGATGGCAATAATGCTGCCATACTTGGAGCGGCTGCCCTTGCCTGGAATGAATTGGATAAACTAAAATAATTATATGAATCCCTGATAAGTAAAATAGTCATTTTGACGATACTTCAGAATGAGCATTTGACTTATCAGGGTTATTGTACCATTGAACAAGTCGCAACTGGCGACCAAATAAAGAATAGACAGATGAGATTATTGAATATGTGGACAAAAGGAAGTTTTGCTTTCCTTTTGATGTGGGTAATCATGGTATCCGTTGAATTGAACGCTCAGTCTTATACCAATTATGTAAACCCTTTTATCGGAACAGGAGGACATGGTCATACTTATCCCGGCGCTGTTTGTCCTTTCGGGATGGTGCAACTGAGTCCTGATACCAGATTGACTGGTTGGGATGGCTGCAGCGGATACCATTATTCGGATACCATCGTTTATGGATTTTCACACACTCATTTAAGCGGAACAGGTGTGCCTGACTATGCAGATATTTTATTTTTACCCTTTCAGGGAGAAATCAAAAAATATGAGCAAAAGAAACCCGGTTCAGTTTTCAATCACAAAATGGAATCTGCAAGCCCCGGATTGTATAGTGTATATCTGGAGGATTACCAGGTAGACGTTACGCTGACTGCGACGGAAAGATGCGGTATTCACCAATATGCTTTCAAAAATCAGGGTAAAGCTGGTATTATGGTCGATCTGGAACACAGGGACAAGGTTACTGCTTCCGCACTGAAAGTCGAGAGCGAAACAGAAATATCAGGTTACCGGTACTCCAAAGCCTGGGCAAAGGATCAGCGGATTTATTTTGTTGCCCGATTTTCAAAACCGATCATCAGCCATGATTTACTGAATGGTATGAAAAGAGTTGATGGTAAAGAGATTTCCGGGGATTCTTTAAGAGCATTTTTGCATTTTGGTGTCAACGGAGGCGAAAAAATCACAGTGAAAGTGGGTATTTCCTTTGTGGATATCGATGGAGCCCGTAAAAATCTGGAGCAAGAAACCGCCAATTTAAGTTTTGATGAACTTTACCTCGCGACCAGAGAAAAATGGGAAAAACAGCTTTCAAAAATTCAGGTTTTTGGGGGATATAAAGATCAGAATGTTAAATTTTATACTGCGCTGTACCATACCATGATCGTTCCGAATCTGCTCAATGATGTGGATGGACGATACAGAGGTATGGATAACAAGATCTATCAAACGAATGATGGCAACCGGTATACTGTTTTTTCTTTATGGGATACTTTCAGAGCCTTACATCCATTGTATACTTTGATCGAACAGGAAAGAACCAAAGATATCATTAAGACATTTATCGGTCACTATGAACAAACCGGGATTCTTCCTGTCTGGGAGCTCGCATGCAATGAAACCAATTGTATGATCGGCGCTCATGCCATTCCGGTCATTTCGGATGCGATCAGGAAAGGAATCACCGGATTTAACGCGGATAAAGCTTTCGATGCAATGAAAGCGAGTATGGCACAGAGCATACCCGAACTTCAGTTTTACCGGGAAAGAGGCTATATGCCTTCAGATAAGGTATCGGAATCTGTTTCCAAAACGCTGGAATATGCATACGATGATTGGTGTATTTACCAGACTGCAAACGACTTGAAGAAGAAAAAAGATATGAACCAGTTTCGCTTGCGCGGGCAATATTACAAGAATATCTATGATCCGGTTTCAGGATTTTTCAGACCTAAATTGAACGGTGCATTCAGATCACCCTTTGATCCATTGGAAGTTGATTTCAATTACACTGAGGCAAATGCATGGCAATACCTGTTCTTTGCTCCACAGGATATTTCCGGGTTGATCCGCCTCATGGGTGGTGAAACTGAATTTGACCAGAAACTGGATCAGCTTTTCAGCACGACGGATGATATCAAGGGACGGCATCAACCGGACATCTCAGGACTGATAGGTCAGTATGCTCATGGTAATGAACCAAGCCATCACATGGCTTACCTTTATAATTATATCGGAAAACCCTGGAAAACTCAGTTGCTGGTGCAACAGATCATGGACGAAATGTACAAAAACGCTCCTGATGGACTGTCAGGAAATGAAGATTGTGGCCAGATGTCTGCCTGGTATGTGTTTTCTGCGCTCGGTTTTTATCCCGTAACACCCGGAAGTCAGGATTATGTCATTGGTATGCCACAGTTTCCCAGGGTAGTGATCAATTTTGAGAATGGAAATCATTTCATCCTGGAGCAATTTAAGAGTTCAAAGGATGTGAAGTACATCACTGCCGTGGAACTGAATAAAAAGTCTCACCAAAAATCCTTCATCCGGCATAGCGACCTGACAGCGGGTGGCAAAATGGTATTTTTGACCGGATCCGAGTTGCGTTCTGATTGGGGTGTCAATCAGGATGACAGGCCGGTTTCAGGGATCGATGCAACCGGGTTTGTTGCGCAGCCCTACATTCACCCGGCCAATCTCAGCTTCAAGGAACCCTTTGAACTGGGTATCTATCATATGGACCCTGCAGTAAAACTTTTTTACAGAATGGTTCATGAAGGAAGTAAGCCTTCAAAATGGATGTTTTATAGCGATCCGATTCCAATCAGTAATTCTGTCAAGGTAGAATTTTACGCTCAGGACAAGGAAAAGAATAAAAGTTTTATTGAATCTTCTACTTTCATAAAAATCCAGCATAAATGGGAAGTCAGCTATGAAACTCCCTATAGCAATCAATACACGGCAGGAGGAAATGACGGTCTGATAGATTTGCTGCGAGGAAATGAAAGTTTTTCTTCAGGACGTTGGCAAGGATATTACGGAGATGATTTTATTGCAACTTTGGATATGAAGGAGAATAGAGACATTAAATCTGTTAAAATCGGTATGCTCCAAAGTCCTTATTCATGGATATGGTTTCCCAAATCTATCAGAATATCCATCTCTGAGGACGGCCAGCATTATGTAGAAGCCGGTATCATCAAAAATGATTATCCGCTCAATTCTTCCGGAACGACCATTAAGGACTTCGAATTATCGGGCTTGCAAAAAAATGCGCGCTACATCAGAATTCAGGCAGAAAATATCGGTGTTTGTCCCGACTGGCACGTGGGTGCTGGTGAAAAAGCCTGGATTTTTATGGATGAAATTATAGTTGAGTGATCTGATCATCAATGTCTTAAAAATTGAATTCGTTTATTGTTGGCAGAACTTTAAAGAAATTTGAAGTAGAATTAAAGCCTCACTGAATATTTACTCCGTAGGATATATATCCAACGGGGTCGAACCCCATAGCGAAGCGGCCCGGGGTACTTAAATCAATTTCTTCTATGGTTCTGGCTCGTCCAGTTTAGGGAAGGAATATTCTGTCAGCAATGATCCGGTAATTTGCTATTCTTTGTAATTGTATAGCTCAATAGTCTTTTAGCCTTAAGTCTATTAGCTAATGATTTATACCAAGGTTTAAAACCTTAGATTCCAGGACAAATTTGGTGCCTTTTGCTCAAAGTACACGCTCAATTCAAAGAGACTAACAGGGCCTAACAGACTCATTAGCTAACCACCTAAATAACTACTATTCTTTTCTTAATGCAATGATGATATTTTTATCCAGCGCCTTCCTGAGTGGAAAATAAATCCAGCACAGTGCATGAATATAGATCAGAATAATAATGACGAATAAATAACTTTCCGGTAAAGTATACGTTGGTGACATAAACGATGGAATTAAAGCCATGACTGCTGTCAGTATACCGCTGACAATCCCTGTTGTCAGCAGAATTAAATTTTCTGCAAAAAACAAATATCTGATTTTTTTCCTGGTAAAACCTATTGCCATGAGGACAGCGATCTCTTGTCTTCTTTCAAGCATATTTCTGTAAAGGATGATTCCCATCCCTATGGTTCCTATCAATAAGCCAAGACCACCAAGTATCATAAATACGGACAGGTAGGTATTGGAAACGGAATTAAACTGGTTCAACCTCTCTGAAGTAGAGCTAATATCGATACCATAATCCTGCAGATACTGCGAAAGCTGATTGGCGATCTCACTTTTTTTGGTTTCCTGCATATCTATCAACATCAACCTGGACGTGTTAATAGACGGAAAATGTTTTTTGAAATTTGACTCTGAGATCAGGAGATTCCCCTGAAAAACTGATGCACTCAGTCCTCCTGTCAATACGATTCTGAGATCTTCACCAAATTCGTTCGTATATAAAAGGGTGTCACCTACGCTTTTCATCAAACCCCAGGTAATCACCGTTTGATCCGCATAGCCAGGGATTACATTGTTTCCGTAAGATATGTCCAGTCCAGGCCAAGGTTTTATTTTGTCAACATGATCTGCCAGTTGATCGAATGAAAACGAATTTCGTTCATCAAAAACGGTTGGGTTTATACCTATGATCGTTGGAGATGATACCTGATTCAGATTCAGGCAACTGGCATCATTCCCTTCCAGAGAAAGCATGGGATAAAATGTAAGATTTTTCAAAGCTGCATCATCCTGAAAACCCAATTTCTCTCTCCCTTCTGCTGTGTTGATATCGTAATTGAACGGCACAGTTGATTCTGCCCAGAGATCATATCCACCCGTTCCGGATGAATTGTCTGAATCATTTTCAGAAACTGTTTTCCTGTTGGCTCCGGTTAAGATCAGCACAAACACACCTAAAGCAAGCAAAATGATCGTAGTTAAACTCCTGACTCTATTCCGGAATACATTGTGTATTGCAAGTCCGGTTAAACTGCTGATCCGGCTGTTCATTCGTTTTGGTTTAACAGGATGAATGGATTGATTGCCACCATTGATCAGTGAAACTGCGCTTCGTTTATAACTTTTTATCGTTATAAAAAAGATGACCAAAAAAGATAAAACAACACTGCTGATAAAGCCGCTAAACAAAGTGAGTGGTTGAATGGAAACATGCATCATGGAAGTACGCAGGATATCATTCCAGACAGAATTGACAGCCATTAGCAGTCCATAATTATAGATAATTCCAACCAACACTCCCAAAACACTTCCAGTTATGATCAGGATCACATTTTCAAGTACCCGGTATTTTAAAATATCTTTGCCTGTAAAACCTAAACTGATCAAAATACCTGTTTCAGCTTCCCGTTTCTGTAAGCTCAGGACATACAACATGCCTGTCAGTATTAAGCCTGAAAGGATCACAAAAAAACTCAAAGCCAAAAACAACTGACCGAAGTCCACCCCGTTTTGAGATGCCTCAATACCTGAAAGCTTTACATCAATAAAATTCAGATTTAAATCACCGGGGCTGAATTTCTTCAATATTTCAGGTTCCACTTGCTTTCCTGAGGAAGCCGTTGTAAAAATGGAATCATTAAAACGAATGGCCGTATAATCTCCAAATTTATTTTGCCATAATTGTTGACCTGCCCGGATAGAAATGACCGCTTTGGGTGTGCCTCTGAATTCATTCCAATACGCTTCATCCTTGTCGCGGATCCTATCCATATCTACCGGAATATTGGAATTCCATTCCATACAACTTACAGCCTTGGCAAAGCCTGGAAAACGAGGCATCAGTGAACGATCAATCAAATCATTTTTAGTCGGAATGATTTCCTTTACGATAAAGCTGGAACTGTTTTCTTTCAGGTTCTGCAATGGGTCAATGATAAAATACGTCAATTCGATGGTATCTCCGATAGCAGCTGAAAGGTCATCTGCAAGCCATTGATTGATGATGATTTCCTGATCCTTAATTTCTTCACCATAGAAATTGTCTGACACGGCAGTTACAAAGGAGTATGGGGTGTTATTCGTTTTATGACGGATGGTATTTACCAGATAACTCAATATCGTCTGAACACCTGATTCCCGGTCAAGTATGGAATCGGAGATCTGTTTGTCAATAAAAATTCTGTCTGAGGTAATTTCATAATTGCCCTGTTCGTCGAGTTTTTTTAAATCTAAACCAGCATCCTTCAGTTGCCATGTTTTTTCAAATGTTGCATTAAAATTATCAGCGCCAATTTGTTTCGGATCACTGATAAGAATGGCATTGGAAAGCCCGTAAATATCGAGCTTTTCCCATAATAAAGAATTGGAAATAAAAATATTATAAGGCGCTACCTGATTGCTCCTGAGGCTGAAACGACCTAAATGATCATCATCTGCTATGGCTATGATCTTCAACCTGAACGACTCGGAAGGTGCTTCGCTGACACTGAATGGTGAATTAACAGGAATGACACTGATCTTTTCGATGCGCAGTACGATGTCGTCATGTACTTTTAAGTTCAGTTTTTCAGCGGTATGTTCACTGATTATAGCTTCGTCTGTGTTGATTACAGGCATTTGAAGTCCATTCAGTTTCCAGAAGCTTGAATCAATGCCGACCACCTGTGACCGGTTGATCTGTAATTCCTTTTCCGGGTTGCCTGCAACACCTTCCAACAGAAGCACGGATGCAGTGCTGACATACAATTCTGATGCCAGTTCCTCTCCCAGGCTGGCCCGGACGAACCTGTCATTTGACTGCAAAACATATTGTATGTTGCCCAGACGAGCTTCCGTGATTTTGCGCAGGCTGAATTTTATGGAATCGCCAATCACCAATGCACCTGTAATGATCGCTGTACTGAGTATTATTCCGGCCAGGACCGCAAGATGTTGTCTTTTATAGAAACGGATGGTTTGTATTATAAATCTGATCTTATTCAAAATGTAATTCAGCTATGAGTTGATTAAATGTCCGTTTTGCAATGAGTAAACCGTATTCATTTTTGAGGCCAATTGCGGTGCGTGTGTTACTACGACCAGTGATACCTTATACATCTGATGGATAGATAACAACAAAATTCCGACATGTTCGGCAGATTCCTGATCCAGGGAACCCGTGGGTTCATCGGCTAAAATCAATTCAGGCTGATTGATCAATGCCCTGACCAGAGCTGCCCGCTGACATTCACCTACGGAAAGCTGACCGGGGTATTGCCTGATCTTATCTGTCAAACCCACAGTTTGAAGTAACTCCATCCCTCTTGAAACTGCTGTGGCATTGAGAGATTTGTCCTTAAGTACCAGGGAAGGCAATAATATATTATCCAGTAAATTCAGTTGTGGCAACAAGTGATGCAATTGAAAAACAAAGCCTATTTTTTTATTTCTGATCGCAGCGGTTTCTGCCTCATTCAGGGATTTGATATCCTGATCATTTACACTGACAGTCCCCGAATCAGGCTTATCCAATGTGCCGATGATATTCAACAGCGTACTTTTGCCGCATCCCGATGGCCCGGTAATGGCAAGGGTTTCATTGCTTCCGATGGTCAGAGAAACATCCTCCAGTACATTTTTCGATGCTGTCGGATACTTTCGGAAAATATGTTCGAGTACAATTTTCATTTAAAATTCAGTTATTTTAATAGGTCATATGATTTGATCCGAATCCCGGCGATGAATGTCGGGATTTGCGGGATTAAGGATTCAAAATTCTTTTTTTTTGATTAAAAATTGAATCAAAGCTGAAAATTAAAAAATTGTTCCGAAAACATGAATAAAATCGAATGAGAATGCAAATTTATAGGTTATTTTCAGATTGTATTAATGGCAAAAGGATAGAAAAGTAATCATGATTATGAAAATAAAACTTTGTGTGATAGATTCAATCCTGGGACTGCTCCGAAAAGTCCAATTTGTTGATTTTCATTCGTTTTTTGCCCCGACCTACTAACGTCAAAGATCTGTACAAGACTAATTGAAAACGATTGAAAACCAACAAATTAAAAGTCTCCTTTTAGACTTGTACTGACTGAAAACGTCAGTTGGGATTTAGAGGGCAAAGACTTTTCGGAACAGACTCAATCTTCAAATTTTCAAATATATTTCAACCAATTGAGCAGTAGTTTTATGCAAGTTAAATACTTCTTCAACAGCCCGTCTGCCATTTAATCCCATTGAATGTATCATTTCAGGATCAGTTAATACTTCTTGCCATTTATCAGCGAGTGCTTCATCTGAATTCGGACTATAGACGGCGCCAGCATTTGAAGCTTGTACTATCTCAGGGAAAGCGCCCAATGCGGGTTGCACAACAGGTATACCTGAAGCCAAAGCTTCGAGCTGATAAAGCCCGAATGCTTCACCATTCACTACCGGAACAGACAGGATACTGATCTTTCGGAAGAAATTATCCATAGAGGAGGAGCTGCATTTATCACCAAATTCAATAAATTCTACAAAATCGAGGAGCTTATTTTTTTTCAGTTTCCTGATTTGGGAGGCAATATAGGATGTGTCATCTGCTGTTTTACCACCTGTAAGTATCAATTTTGTAGTCGAAAACTCAGGATTTTTTTTCAGTCTGATGAATGCATCTATCAAAATTCCGAATCCATTATCTTCATTCATCCTGGATAAAAATCCAATCGCCTGAGGGTTTGTTGCAGGCTGCTGAACCGGATATAAAGCGGGGTCAACACCTAATGGTACCACATGAATTTTTGAATCCGGGATCTGCATGTGATCCTGCATCACTTTTTTAAAATATTGGCTGACAGCAATAAATGCATCAATATCTCTGGCTTTGTCGCTCATGAGTTGCCAAAGTTTAGGCTTAAAGATTTCGTTCATTGCATTGATCCACACATCCTCATCCTGAAGGGAACAATAAACAGGAACCTGAAGTTCTTCTTTAATTTTTTTTGCAAGTCCCATCAACAAGGCATTCGAAAGATGAACAACATCAGGTTTTTCATGATGCCTGATATAATGGATCAATTCATCCAGTTCCTCTCGCTGATATCCCTCGTCACCATTCAACATGGATATGGTCATTTCTTCAAGTCCTTCCGCTCTGGTTGAACCCGATTTTCTGGCAGCATATTTTAAAATAAAAGGAGAATTAAAAAATGAATGCAGCCATTTGGGCATGTGGCGGAAAATTTTAAAATGCTGTTTTAAATAAATATTTACAGCGCCATAAAATACCGGCAACTCAGCCTGTTGCTCAAAGTCTTTTAAAGAATGAGGCAGATATAACGGCAGGGTAACTGCATCGTGACCATTGGCCTTCATTGCCCTGGAAAAAACACTGTCCCTAAGGCAATTACCACAATAAAATGTGCCACCGAAACCAGGTATGATATAGATTATTTTCATTTAGTTGTTGAGTTGTTGAGTTGTTTAGTTGTTTAGTTGTTGAGTTGTTGAATTGTTGATTTGTTGAATTGTTGAATTGTTGAGTTGTTGAAATATTCGTATCACACCATCAGATCATCTTCCATTTCATTCAATTATTTTATTTCCCGAATGCATAAACGTAGCCATCATCTGCTCCGACAATGATAAACTTATTTGTTATGGCAGGTGTTGAATTCAACGGACTGCCAATTTCATAAGACCATATTTTTTTGCCTGTTTTAATATCCAGCATATACAATCGGCCATCACCTGATGCCACAGCAACCGCATTTCTGGCAATCACCGGAGAGCTTTCTATCTTTTTGGAAGTTGGGAAAGTCCATAAAAGTTTTCCATCCTTTTTATTCAGACAATACACTTTTTTGTCCTGTGATGTGATGATCACTACATTGGAATTTACTGAAGGAGAAGATGTTATAGCGCCATTACAGGTAAATTTCCAAAGCTGTTTCCTGGAATTCAAATCAAAACAATAAACTTCACCATCATAATTGCCAAAATAAGCGTGGTTGGCATCGATGGCTACAGAGGAAGCAATGTAGTTTCCAATATTTATTTTATGTAATTCTTTTCCTGTATTTGTATTAATAATTCTCAAAAATCCGTCGCAACCACCAAATGCCGCTGTATTTCCGGCAATTGCGGCAGAGCCGTTGATATAGTTATCCGCTTCAAATTTCCAGATTGCCTTCCCTGTTTTGGCATCCACACAATGCAAAAAATAATCATAACTGCCGACCAGTATGTTTTTCTGTTTTTTATTTGTTTTAAATGCCCAGTTGGGAGCGCCGGCGATCCGTCCTTCGGTTTTGTATTTCCATTTTTGTTTGCCATTCCGTAAATGTATCCCGTATAAGATACCTTCCAGTGTGCCGGCAAAAACCGTGTGTTCCAGTATCATCGGAGCTCCTTCGACTGAAGTTCCGGCGCTGAATTTCCAGATCAGTTTGCCTGTTTTGGATAAGGCATAAATATACCCGTCGTCTGAGCCCACTAATATGGTATCATTAAATATCAATGGAGAAGACTTGATCTTATCACCTGTTTTGTACTTCCAGAGCAGTTTGTATGAGTTTGATACAACGGAGTTATTCGTACCTGTCAGCGCCTGATCTCCCCTGAACGATGTCCAGTTGGTCTGTGAAAACACCAATGCTGTACCATTACAAACAAGGATAAAATAAACAAGCAGGATTATTCTCATCTTAATTTCAATTGATTGTTTTGGTGTCTTCACCTGAGTAATTTGACAATGCACCTGTCGGACAATTTTGAATGCACTGATATGCAGCCTTTTCAATCGCAGAATCCAGGGTTAGATTGAACGGTACAGAAATCTGCATATCAAAACCACGCCCAATATAAGTTAAACCAACCAGTTCATCATTTCGTTTTACGGTTTCAACACATAATCCGCATTTGATGCATTTTTCAGGTTCATAGACCAGAATGCCTTTTTTGAAATATTTCCGGACCAGTTTACGCTCTTCGGGCTTGTATTTTCTTTGATCAGCCTGGTATTTGTCTGAGAGCAAACGCAGGATACACGAAGAAGACTTTCTGCAATCACAGTGCATACACCTCTCTGCTTCTGAAATGGCTTCTTCCACAGTAAAACCGGGCAGTATTCCTCTCAAAGGCGCCGTTCTGTCCTTTGTTTTTGCTTCTTTTAAATACGCCTCAATTTCAGGTTGTTTTAACTTGCCAAACCTTGAATTAAAAGTTTTTTGTTGTTTGATAACGGGGTTTCCTGATAAAAATGTATGGGCAGACTGCGCTGCTGCTTTACCTTGTGCAAGCGCTTTAACCGCCATTTTTACAGGCGAAATAACTGAACCGCAGGCAAATATATTTGGGTAATTGGTAGTGTAAAATTCCGCATCCATTTGAATTCCTTCCTCTTTTCCTTCAGCACCGCATGCCAGGATCACAGCATCATATTCATTTTTGATCTCAATTGCTGAAACAGCAGTATTCAAACACAATTCTGCGCCAAATTTTTGCAGGATTTCAATTTCCTTTATAAGTATGCTTTTGGGCAATTCATCTTCGGACAGAGATAACAATGATCCTCCGGCTTCATGGTTCTTATCAAAAACTACACATTCATATCCATATCTCAATACATGGTAAGCTGCCGTCAATCCGGATATTCCTGCTCCGATTATGGCGATCTTTTTGTTTTTACCGGTTTCTTTAATGGGGAAATAATCTTCATTTTCCAGGGCGACAAATTTCTTCAGCTGACAGATAGAAACGGCGTTCTCAACCTGTTTTCTTCTGCAGGCGCCTTCACAGGGTGCTGAACAAATGTATCCAAGGATCAGGGGTAAGGCAATTTCTTCTTTCACAACGGCCAAAGCCTCTGCATCCTTTCCCTGTGCAATGAGTCTGTTCATTTTCGGAATATCCATAAACGCAGGACAACCAACCCTGCAGGGAGCTTCGCAGTCACCTGTATGGTCGCTTAATAACAATTCGAGGGCATTTTTTCTGAATTCGAATACTTCCTGCGTATTGCAGGACAGGTCCATGCCTGGCTGCACTTTTGATTCACATGCCGGGATAAAATTTCCTGTGAGATTGTTTTTAACACTACAGACCATACAGGACGCATGATTGGGAATGCTGTCATTGTGGCACATTACGGGTATGTTGATACCTATATGGGCTGCAGCTTTCAGAATGGTCGTATCCGCAGGAACAGTAAGTTCAGTATTGTCTATTTTAATTCGGATCATTTAGCTTATAATTACAGCCCCGGATGGACAAATTTGTTTACAGATATCACATTTTATACATTTTTCACTCATAATTTCATGCAGTTGATGAGGCCTCGGTTCAATGGCATCGGTTGGACAACGTTGTGCACATTTTGTACAACCAATGCAATCTTTTGTAATGGAGTAATGGATCAGGTCTTTACATTTTCCCGTGGGGCAGATCCCGTTTATATGTGCTTCGTATTCGTGCCTGTAATACCTCAAGGTTGATAAAACCGGGTTCGGAGCTGTTTTCCCCAAACCGCACAGGCTGCCGGTCTTTGTTTGCTTAGCCAGTAATTCAAGGGCATCCAGGTCTTGTAGCGTTCCTTTTCCCGAGCATATATTGTTTAATATATCCAGCATGCGCTTTGTTCCAACTCTGCAAAATGTACATTTACCGCAGGATTCATCCTGTGTAAAAGTTAAAAAATACCGGGCAATATCTACCATGCAGTCCGTATTGTCCAGGACGATCAAACCTCCTGAACCCATCATGGCTCCGGCTTCAGTCAGAGAGTCGAAATCTATGGAAATATCTGCCATGGATGCCGGAATACATCCACCTGATGGTCCTCCGATCTGGACAGCTTTAAATGTATTCCCTCCGGCAATGCCTCCACCGATATCTTCGACAATTTTTCTGATGCTCGTACCCATGGGAACTTCGATAAGTCCGCCTCGGTTGACTTTTCCGGCTAAGGCAAAAACTTTTGTTCCTTTACTGTTTTCGGTACCAGTTTTACTGAATATATCAGCGCCATTTCGCAAAATCCAGGAAACGAGCGCGAATGTTTCGGTGTTATTGATCAAGGTTGGCTTTTCCCATAATCCGCTTTGCGCAGGGAAAGGAGGCCGGAGGGATGGAAAACCTCTGTTACCTTCTATGGATGCGATTAAAGCAGTTTCCTCACCACAAATAAATGCGCCTGCTCCTTCAAATAAATCTATGTCAAATGAAAAATGGCTATTTAAAATATTTTTTCCTAAAATATTCCTTTCACGACAAATATCCAACGCTGTATTAATATGTCGAACGGCTAACTGGTATTCGGCACGGATATAAAAAATACCTTTACTTGCGCCCACAGCATAAGCTGCAATGATCATACCTTCAATAATCCTGAAAGGGTAGGATTCAAGCAGCATTCTGTCCATAAACGCACCCGGGTCGCCTTCATCTCCATTGCAAATGACATATTTGCAATCTGCCTTTGTGTTTTTTACAAGCGCCCATTTATCTCCTGTTCTGAAACCTGCGCCGCCTCTGCCACGCAATCCACTACGTTTAATTTCTTCAATGATTGAATCAGGTGCTTGATCATTCAGGCAATTATTCAGAGCCGTAAATCCTCCCAGTTGCATGTATTCATTTATATCCAGGGGTTTAATGACACCTCTGTGTTCGGTCCCTATATTGATCTGGTTCGAAAGAAATTCTGAAATAGGTGTATCTCTTTTATCAGGCGAATATTTCTTTATGGTTTCAGGCACATTTTCTATTGCCAGCTGTTCGATAAAATTCAGAAAGCGGTTTTTATAATTTGTGAAGATATTATCAGGTTTGAAATGATCCAGGACTATTTTCCGGACATTCTCTGGCTGGATTTTAGTGTAAATAGCAGGTGTTTCACCGTTTTTAATGATTTCCATCATGGGTACCTGATTGCAGACACCCACACATCCCACTTGTTTTACATGTACATTCAGTTTATTTGTCTGTATTGTTTTTTCCAGTACTTCCTTCACTTCAGAGCTGCCACTGGCAACGCAACAGGAGCCCAGCCCTATGCGGATCTCTCCCTGAACCGCATTTGAATTCAAACCTTGGTTTGGATGCCTGATTCCCGGATTATTTTTTTGACGGATAAAATCAGCCAGTATGTCTGGAATGCCGTCAGTGGTAACCGTTCCGTAAGTAATATCATCAATTTGGACTACCGGAGCAATCGTACAACAACCAAGGCAGGCAACCTTCAGCAAGGTGAATAAACCTTTTTCATCCGTGTCTTTTCCTTCAGGCAATTTCAATTCTCTTCTGAAAGCATCATATACCAGCATGGCGCCTTTAATATGGCAGGCAGTGCCCACACATACATGAATTATATGTTTACCAACCTGTTGATGTCTGAAGCGGGAATAAAATGTGGATACGCTATTGAGTTGGGCAGGTGTTATGTCCGTAATTTCACAAACCCTGGTCAATGCTCGTTCGGGTAAATAATTGAATTCCTGCTGAATTGCCAGCAGGATCGGAATAAGCATATGTTGGCTGCGCCCTTTTCCAGAAACTATTTTATCAACGATATCTATGATCTCTTCCGCCATCTTTAATTATTTGCCAATGCAATATAAATTATTTCCCGCGCGGATAAAGACCTGACCATCTGCAAATGCCGGCGTATAATCAGATTTTTCTCCAAGCATTGGTTCACCAACCAATGTGAATTTTTTTTCTGCCTTAAAAATGTGCATCGTTCCTTTCCTGTCCATTAAATAAACGAGCTTGCCAACAATCATTGGGGATGAATAAATCCCCGCCTCAAAATCGTGTACCCAATATTCTTCACCCGATTTTGTGTTGTAACATGCAACTTCTCCGTAACTGGTAGCTACAAACAGAAAATCTTTTGTCGCTACAGGACTGGGTACATCTGACAAATAGTCATTGTTCTCCCAAAGTATCGTTGGTTGATCGCCCACCTTTATGGCTGCCAGTTTTGCATACTCATTCACCGCAAAAGCAATACCATTGGCATAGGCTATTGAAGGACCCACTTCACCAGAGGTGCAGTTGATCGACCAAAGTTGCTTGCCAGTTGCCGGATCGTAGGATGATAATCCCGGATCTGCCAAAACCAGAATTTCAACGCGGGAGCCCGTATTCACAATGCTGGGTGAAGACCATGAGCTTTTTACTTTCCTCGGCGTACTCCATATGGTTTTTCCTGTTTTTGTATCCAGTGCCATCAGATTTGACCCCTTTTTCTGATCATACTGAACGATCAGCTTGTCAAAATACACTATGAGAGAAGATGAATGTCCATAGCTTTTATCGGGTACGCCCAGATTTCCTGACCAGATCATTTTCCCGGCATGATCAATCGCTGCAATATCACCGTTGGAAAAAACAGCATAGACATTTTCTCCATCCGTTGCGGCTGAAGCTGCTGCGTGTCCCGTATCATCCGACACTTTGGGCGATTGAGTACTTTTCGGAACATTTGTTTTCCAAATAATTTTACCGGTATTTTTGTTAAAACAATATACTTCCTGTTTTACTTCATTGGCTCCTGTCAGAAATACAAAATTGCCCCAAACGATCGGAGAATTCATGCCTGGCAGTGGTACAGCCGTTTTCCATTTGATATTCCGGCCACTGGCTCCATCCCAACTGACAGGTGCATTATTCTTGTGTGACAGACCAATTGCTCCGGCGCCTCTGAATGTAGGAAAATTATTTTTCATCGCGGCAGTCGGGTAATCCAGTGGATTGAAAACCAATTTTTTAACAGTATCTGCTTTTGCTGTATCTGCAACTGCGAATTGAGTTGTATCCGGCGATAGATCGTCTGATCTGTTGGATTCAGGATCGACAAATGTATTTCTGTCATTTCCGGTGCTTGCTTCCCCGGAAACAGGATCTTCCATGTTTTTGTGTGTGATATAAGCAAAAACCATGGCGGTAACTGCAAGCATTAAGCCACCTGCGGATAACCATTTCCTGGCATTCCTCTGGGTTAGTACATAAGTCTTTTTCACAGGTAATTCAATTTCTTTAACTTTAGTTTTTTTGGCATCGATCATCAATGCAGCCAGGATACAAACCAGAACACCCGCCAGGAGCAGATATCCACCGAATCTGATCTGCCATTGATTGGTAAAATAAGCTTTGCGGGCCAGCAAATCGAATTCACGGATCTCTGTACGTAAAGCCTGATCCGATTCATCCTGTTCCAGACGTTCAATCAAAGCGTTCAAGACTTTGGTATTGACAGGATCAGCACGATTGATCTGAAAATAATTTGCGATCAACAAAACGCAAACAACAAATGAAAATACGCCTGAAACCAAAAAAATGGATTCCCAAAGATCAAATGGTCTTTTAGTTTTTTTATCTTCTTTTATCATAACACTCCCGGTTTTACAGGACAAAATTCCATGCATCGGGCACAACTGTGACAGGTCGCTTTGTTAGGACTATAGTCCGGATGATATTTGAACACTGTTAAACTGATAAGCATTAAACCGAAAACAAGTCCTGTAAATCCTCCTAATATCCAGCTGCCCAGATAAAACTCTTTTTCAATTTTTGCCACTTCAAGATTTAGCTCATCCATGGATTGTCCGCTGGATCTGAAGGCTGTGATTTCCAACGCTTCCTTTTCGCCCATTCCATAATTGGTGTTGTTTTTTAATTCTTTGGCAAGTTTAACCTTTGGATTTACATGGGCAAAACCTGAAGAAAAATTTGAAGCAAGAAAGCCACCGGTGAAAATGAATATTGGCACCATGATACTCAACAAAATATACCGTCTGACAACGGTCTCTGTTTTTTCTTTTTCCTTCAATTGTACCGGCATGTTAATAGCGCCGTAAGGACATGCATTTTCACATAATCTGCAGTTGATGCAGGTTTCAGGAGTGATGGTCATGTGTTTAAATGAAAAACGACTGATAATATTTAACAATGCGCCGTAAGGACACAAAAACCGACAGTAGGGTCGTGCAATAAAAACACCTGCGATCAGGAACAACCCTCCGATCATAAACATGGTAAAGCTGGCATCCAACCTGAAGAAACCAACGAAGGGATCATATCTGCAGATCACAAAATCAGTACCTGTTGCCGCAAACAGGACAGCAAGACCCAGGTAGATGAACGGGAAAATCCCAAGCACTTTTTCGAGCCAGGCTTCAATTGGCATAGGTTTTAAACCTACAATATCCTGCAGGGCGCCCAAAGGGCAAATACCTGCACAAAATGTACGCCCAAAAAGAAGCGTATAAATCAGTGGAATGATAAAAAATAAAAAGGCAGTTAAGGGTATGTGGTAGTCATCTTTAAAAAGGGCAAGTGTTACATTTTGTATTGCACCAATGGAACAAACACAGCCTTCCCTATAGAATCCAAAATATAGAACTGAAAAAACCGAGGTCCAGAAAACCAGTTTTCTGGAACGCTTCTTCAATATGAAATAGCTGATCAGTGACAGCGCAGTGATCAGCACAGCTACATCAAGATATTCCAGCAAGAGTAACCTGGGTGAAGGCGTAATGGTCTCTGGTTGAATATGGCCTTGTTCAAATTCAGGTTTTGGAAAACGATTCTCTGCATTTACAGGAAAAGATTGAAATGCAAAAATCGCGGAAAGTATGAAAAATAATATATAGATCGATTTTTTCATGTCTCGTTTTTCCAATTTATACCCTGCATCAGATAAGACTTTCCTGAAGGTACTCTGGATATGGCGTTTGAGGGACAATCCCGGGCAATGCTGCATTCGTTGCAATTGTCACAAATGCTTTGATCTACCTGCAATTGCAAGGAGCCATTGCCAAAGGCTTCACATCCTTTGACGCATTTTGCACAGCCGATACATAAGTCTTTTTGTATATGATATTCGAAAAATGGTTCTTCAATAAACTGTCTCGTTATAGCAGCAGTTGGACATAACTGATTTTCTGCACCCGTATTTAAATTTTTGACACCTTGTCTGAAATATCCTCCGCACAGATCGCAATAGCCACACATATCGAAGGCATGAAAGCATTTCACTGCAGAAGGCGTTTTGATACAACTGGTGGCACATCTTCCGCAATGTGTACATTTTTTTGTATCTATTTGCCAGACATATTCCTGACCGACCAGTTTTGGTAAAAGTCCGCCAGCCATGACCCCGATGCCTCCGAGAATGGAAAACTGTATGCCTTTACGCACAAAATCACGTCTGGTCAGCTTGATATTTTTTTCTTCTGCACTCATTCTCAATTCATGACTTTATTCCCTGAGTATGTTTATATTTTAAAGCTTTCTGCAGGGTACATCCGGAAAAACGATTGCATTTATTACACAAAAAATCATAGTTGCAGGTCGATGTACCAACTTTTTTGAATAGTACGACACTTGCCACAGTACTCAATCCCAGTATAATGGCAGCTCGTGGTATGGTTTTTAAGAAGGATCTCCTGTTCATTTTCTAATGTTTTTTTTCAAAAATGCGAATTTGTTTTCTTTCAGGATCAAGTACATATATATTGTTTTTTGAATCCACGGCAAGGTCCAGACCTTTTGTTCCCTGATCAAATTTACCAGGTGAGGCAACCACATACAAAAATTTTCCATCAGGTGAATATATTTTAATCCGGGGAATTGCTTTCTCACTGGTTACAAAATTTCCGTTGGAGAGTATTGCAAAATTTGTAGGGTTGCAGCATCCGCAAAATCCTTCAACTTCATCCGAATGTTTACCCCAACTTGAAATAAAATTGCCTTTGGCATCAAATGCCTGAAGCAAATAACGCCCCGGGTTTGTCATCCACAACTCGCCATCTCTGCCGATGGAAACGTCAAAGAATGAACTTCGGATAATGATATCCGGAATTCCCTTTTCGGCATCTCCTTTTCCAAGGAAGTTAAGGAATTTCCCTTGTGTATCATATTGATAAACCAGGCGGGATTCCGCGTCAGCTACATAAATATGATTGTCTGTTGCGGCAATTCCAGTGATGATAGATTCACTGTTTTCCAAATCCCAGCTCCTCAACAAATTACCGTTAAAATCCCTCACTTCAATTCGATGGTGAACTCCCATAAATAGTTCATTTTTTGAATTGACAGCGATGCAGCTGACCGTATCAATGGAAATAATTCGTTTTGTTAATTTCAAATCCTTACCATAGATTTCTACCTCATTTCCAGCGATGATGATCTGATCTTTGGTATCAATGGCAATCCCGTTTAATTCCGTAAGACTGGTGTTAATCTGATTGATTTCAGTATAGGCTATTAGTTCAGGGTCGATATGGTTTTCACCTTTTGTATCCAATTCATAAAGATTTTGGTGACTGTTTTCGGAATAGAATAAATCGTATACCATAAAGCCTATCAAACCCAGTATCACAAAAATCAATATACTTATGATAATATTTCTATTCATTTGTTATTTTTTAATGTCGTTTTGTGTTCTGATATTGATACATAGCATTTCTTTTGAATCCCTCATGATCAGGAAACCGTCTGCCAAAGCTAAAGGTCCCCAGGCATCCTGTCCATCCAAAATTTTTGTTCTGCTTAAAGCTTTAAACTTTGATCTGTCAGCTTCCGCGATTGTAAGGTTACCTTCATCATCCAGTATATAAAACTTATTGTCCGCAAACAAATAGGGTCCAAGCCCGAACCGTGTTGCTTTGCCGCTGGTCCAGCGAAATATTTTACCATCTTTCGGCTCGCAGCACACAAATTGATTTCTGTTACTGCCGGCGTCTTTTGGCAAAATGGCGAAAATGGATCCTTTGTAGAATAAAGGTGTCTGCTGTTCAGAGCAAATGCCTTCAGTAGGACCATATTTTTGTCGGATCTCAGCAGAAAAATGGTCGCCATCCGGGATAAGTTTAAGTATTACAGCTCCAAATCCATATCCGGCGGTAACAAAAATATTTCCGTCATCCAGGACTAATGGAGAAGGCGCAATGACATTGGCATCAACAGCTTTGCTTTCCCAAAGTATTTCACCTGCATTTTTACCTTCTGCTTCAACTCCGCAAATTCCCCCGATCGCGGCATAAACATACATTTTTTTTCCCGCATAAGTCATGGGCATCACTGATGAATGTGACATTTTCCATTTTCCTTTGTTGGGTGTTTCCCAGATTACTTTTCCTGTCCTGCAATCCACACCTATCATCAAAGATTTGCCTCCGGGAGCAATAACAGCGACATTGTTATCAATTAGCGGACACTGTCCGGTATTCCAGTAGGGTATTTCTGTTCCATAAGCTTTTTCCAGATCTATGCCCCACAGAAAATCTCCCTTATCAGAACTTACACACATCACATGACCTTTAGGGCCTATGGTCACTACGTATAGATCATTCACTGCAGGGATGGTGCGGGAAATCCCGTGATTTCGCTTGATGTTGACCTTATAAGACCTGCGCCACAACTCTTCTCCGGTCTCAAGTATCAGACATTTCAGAACATCTGTTTTTTTTGCCTCGTTGTAATCCAGGATATATACTTTACCATTGTATATCGCGGCGGATGCATGCCCTTCGCCTAATCCGAGACGCCAAACGATGTCGGGACCGTCTTTTCCAAATTGGTCAATCAAAGCAATCTCTTCTTTATTTATATTATCAAAATCAGCGCCTCTGAAGTTTGGCCATTTACCTTTTAGAGAAGAAGTATGATCTTTGATAAATATAAATTTCTCTCCAATATTTACGGTTGTAACTGTATCGGGTTTATGTTCAGGGCGGTGATCCAGACCAGGAATGCTGGCATTAAAATGCTTTACAGGATTGTAGGCCAACCAAAAAATAAAAAGTACTATGCTGATGAAAGCAACACTTAAAAAGATGTATTTTTTGGTCTTATCGGTAATCATTGGATCTCATTCAGCTGCCAGAGAATAGGCGATCAAAGCATTCCCATGACGCAGGTATAAAATCTTATTCTGGATCACAGGATGTGCCCAATGCTCTCCATTCCCTGGTTTAACTTCCATTTTGCTGATAATCTTAAACTTTTTATCAATTGGTTTTACAAGCGCTAAAATACCCTTATCGCTATAACAATAAAGCAAACCGTCATTGGCGATCGTTATACCTTTTCCAAGTGCTTTGGTTTTATATTTAATCAATCCTGTTTCCCAATCGAGCGCCATCCATTCTTTTTTCTTCTGTCCTGAACCATAGAGGGTGTTATTGTGCAAAACGACACCACCCATCTGATTGTCAAGGGCTGTATTTGTCCAAAGTTGTTCAACTGAATTTCCATCATCTCCAACTTTCAGCAAAATGCCTCCTGATCCATAACCACTCACAACGTATATTTTTCCGTCGGCATATAATGGTGTATTCGCATGCACGGATGCTCTGTTTTCTTTTGGAAAATTCCAAAGCAGGCTTCCTGTTTTCACATCAATTCCCAGTATATCTTTAGCAGTCAGCGTACACATTATTTTTTTGCCTGAATGATTGAACACGATCGGAGAACAATAGGCTGTTAACTGTCCTTTGCCAGGACTGGTCCATATTTCTGAACCATCAAGCAGGTTGAGAGCAACAATATTGAATTCTTTTCCACCTGTTGCGAAAATAACTTTATCATCGACCACCAGGGGAGATTCCACGATACCCCACTTGGGAGGCTCTGCGCCATATGTTTCTGCGAGATCTTTACTCCAGACGATCGCACCTGTGCCTGCATCCAGACATACCGCTTTCCCGTAACTGCTGTTGATATACATTTTATTATCAAGACAGGTTGGGGTAGATCTGCATCCGGGAAAGGATTCACTCCATTCTATGCCATAAACTGTTTTCCACAGCAACTTACCTTCCAGGTCAAGTGCATACATCACACCTGAACTATCCTCCATCCCGGTCAAAATAATTTTATCTTTCAAAACTAACGGTGATGAAAAACCAATACCGAGCTCATCATAATGCCACAATATTTTCAAACCAGCTTTGGGCCATTTGGTCAACAACCCTGTTTCATGATAGATTCCGTCCCGATTTTTTCCACGCCATTGAACCAGATCCTGAGAAAGTACTGATAAGGAAAAGATCAGAAATAGGGGTATAAGGATATGTTTGTTGTACATAAACCTGAATATTTATTGTTTTAAAGAATAAGCCATAAGCGTATCGCCGTGCCGCAGATATAAGACGCCATTCCGGATAGCAGGGTGGGACCAGTGCTGATCCGAACCCAATGTAATTTTCATTTTACTCACCAGTCCGAGTCCTTCATCAGTCAGTTTCATCAAAGCCAATTCGCCCTTATCGCTGTAACCATAAAAATGATCATCTGCAAAAATAACCACACCAATACCTATCGGTTTGGATTTAAATTTTACGACTCCTGTTTCCCAGTCCAAAACAAACCAGGATTTATTCTTATCACCTGAACCAACGATCATTGATTTATACCATACTGCTCCACCCATTTGGTTGTCGAGTAAAGAATCCTGCCAGACCTTGGTGACAGATCGGCCGTCTTCACTCAGCTTAAGCATGACGCCTCCGGTACCTGAGCCAGTTGTGCTATACAGATATCCGTCTTTGAATATGGGCGTGTTGCTGTTAATGCTGTATTTATTCGATTGTGGATGTTTCCAAAGAAATTCTCCGGTATTCCCATCGAAACCCGCAATAACATTTGCAAAAGAATTCACAACAATTTTTTTTCCTGCAACTTCAATCAGTTGCGGAGAGCAAAAACTGCCATTGCCTTCTATCCCGACTGATTCCCAGATGGTTTCACCGTTTGCAGGATTTAAGGCTACCATAGCTATGGAATCACCTGCGGGTGTAAAAATGATTTTATCATCAAAGATCAATGGTGATTCAACTTTACCGAATTTAGGAATAATACTTCCGAATTTTTTTTTCAGATCGACATCCCAGATTTTATTGCCTGTTGTAGCGTCCAGACAAACAGCCACACTGTAAGCAGTTAAAATATATAATTTATTATTATACAAAGTAAAAGTGGAGCGAGTGCCTGGATAATCTTCATTCCATTCTGTGCCATACGACGTTTTCCAGATTACATTTCCTGCAAGATCAAATGCATACGCATAGCCAATACTGTCTTTTTGATCAGGAATGAAAATCCGATCATGCGTAATGATCGGAGAAGAATGTCCGGAACCCAGTTCATTGTAACTCCATAGCAATTTAAGTCCATCTTCAGGCCATTCTTTTAACAGGTTTGTTTCGTTGTAAATACCATCGCGGTTTTCACCCCGCCATTGAGAACTGATCTGAGCAATGCTCATTCCTGTCAACATGCAAAAGCTTAATACTAAAACCCAGGTTCTTTTCATGTGTATGTTCATTAATTTTCTATCTGCTAAATGGAATCTTTGTTGAAAAATGTGGACATAGCTCATGCATGTCAATAAATCTAATACCAAAACGATCATGCTTGTTTTGTTAATTATAGCCTGAATGTTCTAAACATCGATTGCATATAAAAATGTTTGTTTTTTTCCTTATTTGCGGTAAATGTAAGGACTTTTAGGTTAATCACAAAAGACTTGTTCAGGCTATTATGGCAGTTTAGAACTATTCTATTGTTTTAATATAAGCTCCTTTTAAATAAAAAATAAAAAAAATAAGAATGGAAAGTTCAAAATGACTGTCTTGACCCTTATATTTTATTTTCCCGATAAAATTACCTGTTGCCACATTTTTGATTTATTTTGTCATGGAATTAAAATATTGAGATGAAAAACACACTGCTTATCGCACTATATTTTTTACTGGTATCCCAACTATCCGGCCAGGGCAATCCTATCCATGTTTCAACCTCGGATATCTATGATTTTCTGGATGAAATGGCCTTGAATAAAGTGATATCCCTGAATACTGCTATCCAACCATATGCAGATCAGTACATTTTTTCCTGTTTACAACAGGTCAAAATGAAAGAGGATGCACTTGATCTGCGGCAAAAAAACGCATTGGATCGTTTTTACCAATATTATGCACTTACGAGCAGTGCTATCAAACCTGATAAAGATTCCGGATTGTGGAAACGCACTTTCAGAACATATAAACCATCGTTGAATCCACCGGGTATTTTTTATCAGGATTCGGCTTTTCAATTGGCTGTTGAACCTATTTGGGGCATGGATATGATGCAGGTCGGTGAAAAAACAACGTATCACGTCTGGGGTGGTGCATCTTTAAGGGCTCATTTTGGCAAAAATCTCAGCGCTTATGCAAGTTTACGGGATAATACAGATAAAGATTATCTGGCAAGGAAATCCTACCTTAACCTCAGAACGGGTGGAAACTATAAAAACGGAACTTTCGGTGGAGAATACAGCGAAATGAGAGGTGGTTTGAACTACCATTGGAAAAATGGCAGCATTGGCCTGATCAAGGATCATGTCAATTGGGGAACCAACTACCACGGTGCGAATATTATATCAAATAAAGCGCCTTCTTTCGCACAGATCACGCTGCAATTGAAGCCGGTTTCATGGTTTGAATTCAATTACCTGCATGGTTGGCTGGTGTCGAATATGGTGGATTCATCCCGAACCTATTTTACGCCCAACGGTAACCAACGCGATATTATGAGGCCCAAATACATCGCCGCCAATATGTATACCATCCAACCTGTCAAAGATATTTATTTTTCATTTGGGAATTCAGTGATTTACAGCGATATGAACCCACATCCCGGATATCTGATACCCTTTATATTCTACAAATCTGTAGACCACTGGCTGAATTCAACGGATGGAGTAGGGCGGAATATAGGGCAAAACTCCCAGATGTTCCTGAACCTGAGCGTCTTTAAACTGAAATATTTTCATTTATATGGTTCATTATTTATTGATGAATTAAAAGTTATGCGGATCGTTGAACCGGGAAAACATAATTTCTGGAGTTTTAAAGCAGGCCTCAAGCACCAAACGCCCCTGATCCCGGGTTTGTCTGTGATCACAGAGTACACCCGAACGAGACCACATGTTTACCAGCATTATATCCAGACCACCAATTTTGAATCCAACGGATTTAATATGGGGCATTATCTCAGGGATAATGCTGAAGAATGGTTTGTTGGTATACATTACAAACCTGTCAACCGTCTACATCTGCATATGGAGTATACCTACGCCAGGAAAGGTGAAGAATATGGTTATGATGATGGCAGTGAAGCCATCAATGATCCTTTCCTCAAAGAATTGAGATGGACTTATCAAAACCTGGGAGTCGCGGTTCATTATGAAATACTTCAGAATGCTTCTGTGAGGCTGGGCTATGAATTTCAACATCATGAAGGAGCAGATGTGGAAACCTATACACCTGAGTTGTACAGGGGCAAAACCCATGGTTTTATTTTTGGGTTACGGACAGGTATCCAATAATCTTTTTTTTGTCAAAGCAAATTTGATGAATCATTGCATGATAAATGATTTTTTTTCGTTGAATACGTTCTATGGATGTTCTAAAAATTATGTATACCAAAATGATCCTAATGAGCAGAATTAAGAAAGTATTGAAAGTGATCCTGCTGACTTTTGCAGTGTTATTCGGACTGTTATTGCTGATCCCGTTGCTTTTCAAAAGTGAGATCATCCAAAAGTTCAAGGAGGAAATCAATCAAAATCTCAACGCTAAAGTGGATTTCGGAGATTTCAGCCTGAGTATGTTCAGGTCTTTCCCGGATCTCAATTTTACCGTGAGTGATATGTCCGTCGCAGGATTGGATACTTTTTCAAAAGATACCTTGTTTTATGCTGATAAGATCAGAACCCGGATCGATCTGTGGAGTTTGACGAAAGATGAATTCATCATCGAAAGTGTCAGCCTCGTTCATCCGAAAATCAAGGCTAAAGTGTTGAAAGACGGTCGGGCCAACTGGAACGTTTTTAAAGAATCAGATGACACACCTGAAGATGAAGAAAGTAGTTTTACTTTTTTGCTTAAAAAATTCCAGATACAAAACGGAAAGGTGGTCTATGACGATCTGGAATCTGATATTTTTACCACCATTGATGACATGGATATTGAATTGAAAACCATTTCCAAACCTGAACAAAAGTATGAAACTTCCACTTCCTTTGGTAGCTGGACTTTCAAAATGGAAGGTATGGAGTACCTGAAGGATGCCAAAGCAAAACTTTTGGCTGATATCCAAACCGATGCAGCCAACTGGAAACTTACCTTCCTCAAAAATACCTTATGGCTCAATGAGATGAGTTTTGTGCTCAATGGTTTTTTGGCCATGCCGGACGATATTGAAATGGATATGGGATTTAACTCAGAAAAATCTGATTTCAAAGGTTTGCTTTCTTTGATCCCTGTATTGTATAAAAGCGATTTTGAAAAACTGAATGCCAAAGGAAATGTTGTGTTGAACGGGAAAGTCAGCGGCATTTACAGCGACACATCTTTTCCTTTCATTGGTGTTGGATTAAAAGTCGATCATGGTGAAATTGCTTATAAAGGAATGCCGGACAAGATCAATAAAATCGACTTGGATTTCGAGGTTGACCATGTTGGTGCAGGAAATGATAAAATGACTGTGAATCTGAAAAACTTCTCCGGATCATTTGCAGGAAATCCGGTGAATATGAAATTGCTGGTGACTAATATAGATTCAGATCCTTCACTTGACGGAATGCTGAAAGGCAAACTTGATCTATCCCTGCTGACCAGGATATTTCCTCTTGAAGGGAAAAAAATATCCGGTGTGATCGATGCCGATGTTATGATGAAAGGCAGGCTGAGCGCTATAGAACGTAAAGACTTTGAACATTTTGATGCAAAAGGTTTTGTAAAAGGCTCAGGGATCAGATACCAGGAGCTGAACAGTAAAATAAAACTAAGCATACCTTCTTTCAGCCTGTCAGTGACACCTGCATACCTGGATATCCGTAATTTTAACTTGTTACCGGGTAAAAGTGATTTTGCACTGACCGGAAAGGTTTTCAATTATTTATCCTATTATTTCAGGGATGAACCGATCAGAGGCGCATTCATTTTAAATTCAAAAATGCTGGATGTCAACGAGATCATGTCATTCACATCAACTGATACTTCAACTGAAACTGTTTCTAATAAGGATAGTTTTTCGTTGGATCTTCCGGTCAATGTAGATATGAGTTTTACAGCGAATGTGGATCAATTAATTTACGATGACATTCGGATCCAAAAAGCTCAGGGTACGGTCAGACTGTCAGACGGGAAAGTTTTTCTGGATAAATTCAGGGTCAATATGCTGAAAGGTGTGGTAGACATCTCCGGAACTTATGCTACCAAAGATTTGATGAAACCGGAAGTTCAAATCAAAATGAACATGAACCAGATAGATATCGGCGAGACTTTCCGAACTTTCAATACAGTCAGACAACTGGCGCCGATTGCTGAGAAAAGTAAGGGATTATTCAACCTGAACCTTGATTTTAAAGGAAGAATGAACGAATTGATCACCCCGGATCTGTCGACTTTGACTGGAACCTGCCAGTTCCGCACCAATCATATTGAAATAGAAAAATCTGAAGTTTTTCAGATGATCTCATCGGCCATTAAATCTGAAAAATTCAAAAACCTTGCATTAAAGGATATCAAAGCGGACATCATCATGATCGATGGTAAATTTAAGATCCTGCCTTTTGTGGTCAAAAATAAACAAAATGATCTTCTGATCAGCGGTGATCAGGGTATCGATGGTTCGATTGACTACCTGCTTAATTTTGATGTAGCTTCTGAAGAATTGGGTAAGGATGCACTTGCATTGGCCAACCAGGTATTAACGAATTCAGCCGGTAAATATGGTGTTGACCTGAAGTTACCTGAACGGATCAGGTTCGATGCATTGGTCAAAGGAACACTGAAGAAACCGGTCATTAAGATAGATGCCAAAAAGCAGCTCAGTCAGGTCAAAGAAAAAATCGTTGAGCAGGCAAAGGAAAAAATTCAGGAGACTTATACCAAAGCGAGGGATGAAGCTGTAGACCTGGCTCAGAAAAAAGCCGATGAACTGATGGCAAACGCCCGGATCGCCGCGGATAAGATCATTGCAGAAGCATCAAAATCTGCTCAGCAAATTAAAGATCTCGGTGAAAAAAGCGCTCAAAAAGTGATTGAAGAGGCAGATAAAAGGGCTACAGAATTGGTTGCCAAAGCAGGTTCCAATCCGATTGCCAAAATTGCTGCAGAAGAAGGTGCAAAAAAGATCCGCAAAGAAGCACAGAACGGCGCGGCAAAGGTTAGAAAGGAAGCGGATTCAAAAGCAGATCAGGGAATGCAATTGGCACACAAACAAGCGGATGATCTGTTGGCTAAAGCCAGAAAAGAAGGCGATGATCTGATCGCAAAAGCAAAGAATACCTCTTTGCAGATGTAAAATTCCCGGCTCAGTATCGATCCGCAGGGTGATTGATACATTTGAATTAAAATTTAGTAGTTATTCAGGTGGTTAGATAATTAGTCTGTTAGCATTTTAGTCTCTTGGAAAAGATCGTGTACTTTGATCAAAAGATACTATATTTGATTTGGAATCATAGGGTTTAAACCTTGGTATAAATCATATGCTGATAGACTTAATGCTAAAAGGCTAATAAGCTAAACAATTACAAAATTTAAGCAAATCATTCTTTTCAGATGCGTTGTTTAAAATCATTTCAAGTACTTGATGATTTAAGGAAGAAAATATAAAACTTTTCGGAGCAGACTTAAACTTTAATTATCCTGATATAATCACATAATTTTAACCGGATAAAATAGTACGCTGAAAAGATCACCATTCTGATCCAGGGACGAAATGATGTGTAAACAGATATTAACGTGGCAGAGTATGTAATCTGCCGGATTTTAATAAACTCGAAAAATAATGTCAGCAAATGTAATTCAAATCGAACAGGTCACAAAATACTTTGGACGATTCAAAGCCGTCTCATCTGTTAATTTCAGTGTTTCTGAAGGCGAGATCTTTGGATTCCTCGGCCCGAATGGTGCCGGAAAGACTACATGCATCAAAATGATGCTCGATCTTCTCCGCCCGGATGCAGGAAAGGTATCCGTATTTGGTAAGGAAGTAAGAAAACATTCGGTTGAAATAAGGAATTCAACAGGTTTTTTATCGGGAAATTTTACCCATTTTGATAATATGACAGGAATTGAATTTTTTAAATTTGTCTCCAGTCAAAGGAAAATATCCTACGTTTTCCCAAAGCAATTGTGCGAATTATTTCAATTGAGTTTTATTGACCTGAATAAAAAAATGAAATCCATGTCCCGTGGCATGCTACAGAAAGTTGGCATTATGCAGGCTGTTTTTCATAACCCGGCGCTGCTGATCCTGGATGAACCTACTTCAGGATTGGATCCGATTATGCAGGATGCTTTCTACAGCCTGATAAAAGAGCTGCACAAAAAAGGCACCAGTATATTCTTTTCATCTCACAATCTGAGTGAAGTGGAAATGAACTGTCATCATATTGCAGTCATTCGTGATGGGATGATCGTTGCCAATGAAACATTGGAAAATCTGAAGAAAAAAATGAATCGCAAACTCAGTTTCAAACTTAAAAAACATCTGCCGGGGCTGACATTAACCAATGCGGAATTGATTTCTACTGATGGTTTGAACTATGAATTTTTGATTCGGGGTGATGTGGAAAGTATGCTGAAGGAATTGAATGAATTGCCCATTCATGATTTTTCATTTCCTGAACCAGGACTCGATGATATTTTTATGAACTATTATAATTCAGGTTTGAATAAATAAGAAAGTCATGTTAAGCTATTTCAAACATATACTCAAAAGCCATCTTGGATTCCTGATCTTTGCCATGATCTTTATCCCTTTGATACAGTTTCTGATCATCGAAGTTTTTACAGGGCTTGAAACCAAACCCTTTATAGATTCCGTAATGAAAATGCTGCCGCCGCAAATTAAAATGTTGGTCGGGGATCAGTTTTTTTCCAGTTTATCCATAGAAGGAGCAGTCGGTTTTGGATTGAATCACCCTGTTGTTTTAATGATCCTGATCATTTTATTAACAGCGATCACATCAAAACATATTGCAGGGGCCATTGAAAACGGAACCATGGAATTGCTCCTGGCTTTACCACTTAAAAGGACTACTATCGTAAGCAGACTATGGATGATCGTTGCTTTTATTTCGTCGATGCTGATCCTGTTTGCCATGGCAGGACTTTTTATCAGCGTGATGCTATATGATCATTTAAACATTGACTTTATTGAAAAAACCCTCAAGGTCGGTTTAAATCTGTGGTTTTTGATGATGGTTTTCATGAGTTTTTCCCTAATGATATCTACGTTCATGAAAGAATCAGGCCGGACGGCATCTATAAGTTCCATTGTGATACTTATTTTTTATTTTGTAGATATGCTGAGTGGACTCTGGAAACCTCTTGAATCTTTTAAACCATACAATATTTTCCATTACTACCAACCACAGAATCTGATGACAGGGCAAAGAAGCCTGGATCAAAATCTTCCTGTGCTCGTCATTTTGATCTTTATATTTTCCCTGGTCAGCCATTGGCAATTCCAAAGGAGAGATATTTAGAATTGAACCAATACATTTTATGTAGTTATTTAGGTGGTTAGCTTATTAGTCTTATAGCTTGTTATTCTCTTTGAATTGAGTTAGTAAATTAGGCAAAAGACAACAAATTTGTCCTGGAATCAAAGGTTTTAACCTACTGCATAGATCATTAGCTAATAGACTTAAGACTAAAAGACTATTGAGCTAAACAATTACAATTTTATCAATGTTTCGAATGACCGTTTCAGCATTATAGTGGATTTCATACCATTAAAATGATCAGGCCATAGTAATGCGAATCAAGGATTGAACCTACTTCCTGGTTTTTGTTTAGTTAAATTCTGATCCACCAGGTACACTCTTTACTCAATGCCTGAAAAGGGTTGTTTTTAATGCGAATCAAGGGTTGAAAAAAAGCTCCGAAAATCCTTTATTTGGCCTCAATCCTAAAGGAAGATAAAGGATTTTCTCGCTTTCATCCTTTAGGATCGAGGCAAAAAAGTGAGAAAATCCTGCATATTTGCAGAATTAACTTTAACCCTTGATTCGCATTTTTAATCAATTCCTATCGGGTAAAATTGTCCGAAGGACATAAACCTTAAAAGCCCCGGATGAAGCCCGGGTTTAGGATGTTTTCGTGTTTATAACCCCGAAGTGGGTTGAATGATTTCGATAAACATTTTCAACCCTTGATTCGCATTAGTATTAAAGGTTTTTGCCATTTCAGGAAAATGGATCATTTGCCGGTCAGGCATAATGTAAAGACGCTCATGGAAGCATTTCTGAGATCAATTTAAAAGGACCCTTTTGATAATGTGATTGACCAGATACAGAATTCGCTCCATTTTATCCAAATCAATTTTTTCATAAGTGTCCCGAATTGTATGATAGTCGGGATGAAAACCGGAGAAAAAACTGAGTACCGGAATATCTTTTGGCAGGAAGGAGGCATAATCGCTGCCTGTATATCCATCCACTTCCCAAAGATCCAGAAGGAAAGGTACCGGAAGCTGATCGTTCTCGTTGGAACACAATTGCTTTAGTTGAGGATCTTTTGCCCTGAATCCAATGCTTAAGGTTCTCGAAAATGTATCTTCAGGTGCAGACCTGGAGATCATATCCATGTTCACATAAAGCCGGATGGTCCGGGGATCAGCTATTTGACCGGCAAAATAACTACTGCCTGACTTTCCTGTTTCTTCACCAGCCCAACAGGCAAAGATCAGATTACATGGCGGCTTTTCCCCGCTTTTGTACCACATTTTTGCAAGGGAAATCACACCTGCAACTCCACTGGCATTATCATCGGCCCCACAATAAATTCCCGTTTCATCCATACCAAGATGATCGTAATGCGCTCCGATCACAATGGCAGTCAAACTGTCCCTGCCAGGGATCATTCCGATCACATTTCTTGCCACCACAGGGCTCAGCTGAGTGTTTCCCTGGATCTCAACCTCCAATACTTTGAAAGATCGTTTGCCTTCCTCTTTCTCAGGTTGTTTCCCGGAAAGGTACCTGTCCAATATTTTAAGAGATTTTTCATGGTTGAAATAAATGACCGGCACATCATTTTGTGTATCTCTTACTTCAAATTTAAAACCGGTCTTCTCAAAATCATCTTTATCAAGATTGTCATGTATATCCAATCTGATACTCGCCATCGATTTACTGCTAATGGATCCGTTCCTCTTTTCCGCTGCTGACTGCTTTTCATATACCTCAATAGTTTCAGGCAACACGATGGCTTTAGGTGAGATCGTATCAGAATTCAACGCATTTCCAGTCTGATTGTCGGCAACTGAAGAAAAATCAATATTTGCCGTTCCGTTGATCCTGAAATTATGAAAAAATTCTTCTGTAAAAAAGTCTGTATGAATAGAAAATGTGTCGTGCAAACTTTTTTTTGTGTCCTTAAAAATAAGTTTTGTCCCCTCATGAGTGATTTGAATCAGATCATATTGCTGAAAATATCCGGTTATGTCAGGTTTTGCATTATCAGATGGATTTAAAGGAGACAATTTCATTTGTTGCATCATCGAAGCAATATAGGAAGCTGCTATCTGATTTCCTTTTGCACCGGTCATCCTGCCTTCAAGATCAGGTGAGGATAAAAACTGAACTACAGTAGCAAAATCAGTTATTTCAGGATCTTTTACTGAACTGAAAGGCTGTTGTCCGTTTGCACTTGCAATGAAGAACAGGTTGATAATCAGGTATGAAACCAATGGTATCTTCATCTTTATTTTTTTACTATTACTCCATTGGCCATCAGCAAACTGACCTCCAGGTGTTTATCCAGCAATAAAATATCAGCATCAAAACCTGTTTTTATAAAGCCTTTGCCGTTGAGTTTCAGAATCCTTGCAGGATTACAGGTAGCTACAAACAATGCTTTTTCCAAAGGGACACCTTCATCCACCACGGCATCTCTGATCTCTCTCAAAACAGAATCGGGAAGCCCCATTTCTATTTTGATCAGTTTGCCGGTCACCGGATCAAAACCAGGCAAGGAACCGCAGGCGTCAGAAGTAAATGTAATGTTTTCTATCGGAACTCCGCTTTCCAACAATTCTTTCAATGCCCTGGAAGGCTTGATCTCTTCATCAGGGAAATAAGGATAGGAAGAAGTGGTTATATCAACATAACCGAGTTTGCCGTAAGATTTGGCATCTTCAAAAATATAATCATTGCGGTTGCAATGGGTTGGCAGAAACTGAGTGTATTTGAGTTCGCTGTTGGCTACCACATCGTGAATGGGTCTGAACGGATCATTCGCATCGCCCATATGCATATTGACGATGCCTGCTTTACCTCCGATCATTCCGGCTACACGTGCATGAGCCACAAGTTTGGTCAGTTCTGAAAGGGTAGGGACAGATGACCTGTGGTCAGAAATGGCGATCTCTCCCACACCTATGATCTCCTCAAAAAGAGCAATATCTTTTGCAATGTCTCCGGTGATGGTCGGCGGAGGGACCTGATAGGCTCCGGTGTACATCCATGCGGACATCCCCTTGGCACGGATAGACTTGACCTTCATCAAAACACTTTCCACGGTACGCGTGATACCATCTGTTCCCAGGCAACCGATCACCGTTGTTACACCACCATCGATCATCATGCTGATCTCCAGCTCTGGCATGCGGCTCGCCGGACCTCCTTCGCCACCGCCTCCCGTGATGTGGACATGTGAGTCTATCAACCCCGGAACCAGGTTTAAACCTTTGCATTCGATGATCTCTGTTTTGAAACTGTCAGAAAGTTCGATATTTTCCTGAATGGCGATGATACTTTTTCCTCCAACCAAAACATCCTTTATGCCCTGATCATCCGGGCTGTAAACATGTGCATTTTTAAATAAAGTCAACATTTTCTATGATTTTAAATCCCGAATTTATCTCCCGGTAACAGGATGTCCACGATCAGGCCTTTGCCTCCCAGAAGACTGCCTTTTTTCTGTCTGGAATTTTTGGGGTTGCGGATCACCACCACCTGATTTTCACCAACTACCCTGATGTTTTTGCCCGAAACAACGATGGCAGTGGACTCATCGATTCCGATCCCTATATGCCCGGTATTTTCCAGACAGGCTGCGATCAGTCTGTTCATCCGTTGTCTTTTGATGAAATGCTGATCGATGATGACGCCTTCAACCAATCCCAGACCTTGGGTAATTTCAATATTGCTGTGTTCAATGGTAGGGAAATCACCTGTATAATCCGGATACCTGATGGAATTGCCGGTCAGCATTTTTTTACTCATCACGGCTGCTCCGGCGCTGGTTCCGGCGATGGTAGCGCCATTCAGATATGCTTTATGAATGGCATCGTACAGTTTTCCCGTTCCCACAATCCCCATAAACCTGGTTTGATCTCCTCCTGTAATATAGATCAGTTTAGCCCTTGTAATGGAATCCAGTCGTTCACTCGATAAATCGTTGTCAGTTCTGACATTCATGCCAATGATATGGCTATAACCGGATCTCTCAAAGTCCAATTTGGCATACAAAACGGCAGTATCAGGCTCTTCACTGGACATGGGCAAAACGATGATATAATCTTTGGGCTTCAAATTGGCTGTTTTCACCATATCATCCATTAGACTTTTGGTTCTGTCGCCACCTCCGATGATAAAGAGTTTACCTTTAGGTGATATTTTTTGACCATTGCCGGGAAAAGCAGCAAAAAGTAATAAACAGGCCATTAACCATCCAAAAACTGATTTAAATTCCAACTTCATCCGATTAATTTTTTTATAAAAATAATGACATTCCTGCTATATTTGAGCAAATTTGGTTTATTATCTCATTTTTTTGAATTAAAAGCCTGAATGCTGTATGAAAAACAAGAATTTTTTCTTTTTACTGTTTATGCTCAGCACTGTTTTGCTTCATGCTCAGAATGGTCGTTTGCTGATCGTGGGTGGCGGTTCGGAAAAGAACGGCGCCAATAGTTGGAGCACACCCGCATATAAATGGGCAGGCGAGGGCAGGAGAGTGGCTATGATCGGTACCTCTACCGGCAGTCTTGCGCCCTATTTCAAACAGCAGTGCGGAGCAGCATTTGCCAGGGAATTTGCCGTTAACAGCCGTGCCGCAGCTGATGAACAGAGCTTATATGATACACTGATGACCTATCAGACGATCTTTTTCAGAGGAGGTGACCAGTATGATTATTACAATTATTACAAAGGAACCAAACTGCTGGATGCAGTCAGGCAGATCTATCAGAATGGGGGAACGATCGGTGGCACCTCGGCAGGCATGCACATCCTGTCAGAAATCGTATTCAATGCAAGATTGGGCAGCGCCTATCCGGATGAATGCATAGAAGATCCATTCAATAAATACATCACCCTGGCAGATGATTTTCTGGATTTTGTGCCGGGACACTTGTTTGATACACATTTTTGCGAAAGGGGTCGCTTTGGAAGACTGACAGGATTCCTGGCAAATTATTCATTCACCAAAGGCATGGACATCGTCGGCCTGGGCATGGATGACCTGACCTGCATGACCATAGATGAGCATGGATTGGGCACGGTATTTGGCACCGGTTGCGCGAATCTCTACATACCTGGATCTCCTTTCAGTCAGCATGATACCAAATTGCTGGTTGATTCCGTCAGGGTGGTTCAGTTGTTGCATGGATGTACTTATCATTTTAAAACCGGAGAGATCGGATTGGGTACACTTACGGCTGAACTTTATCCGGAGGATATGATCACGAAAGGGAATTATACAGTCTTTGCCAGCGGAACGAAGCTTCTGCAGAAAAATTTAGCCCTGCTCAACGACCTGCAAAATCATACGGGTACTGTAACTGATCCTGTTTTGATCCTTACGGGAGATCTGGCACTGGCAAATTTGTATAAAGATGAACTCGTGATGCTGGGATCCAATGATCTTGTGGTCCGACAGATCGACGGGTCTTCTGCGGATGATCCTGAATTAAGCCAACTTATCTTGCGGTCTCCTAAAATTATCCTGCTTTCAAATACTACGGAGGCTTTGAGGGCTTTCATACCGACTGCGAATGGTTTGTTGTTGAAAGACAAGTTGCAATCTGACGGAACGATCGCTGCATTTTTGGGAGATGATGCGCGGTTCGCCGGAAAAACGGTGGTAGATAATTTTTATGAAGAATATGCTTCCTATTATGCAGAATTGAATTTTGAGCAAGGTTTTGGTTTACTGGATCAGACGGTGATCATGCCCAATACATTCTTTAACAGTGATATGTATGAGAACTCGGCCACTGCTGTTCCGTATGCGATGGCGAGAGATACCCTGAAATACGGGATCTGGCTGACCGATGAAAATTATTTCAGGTTTTCAAATGATGGTTCCGGTTATAAGTTGCATGGATATGGCAAAGCCCCTGTGATGGTGCTGCGCAATGAAGGCGGGAAGGCAGGATTTTCATCCAGAACGAGTACTGGGAGTACGTCATCTGCCCCGAGAATGGTTGCCGGTTTTGAAAAGCTCACATTCTCACTGGTGGATCATTCGGTACCGTATGAATTGGGATCAAACATGGTTGGCACAGAAGAAGGAATAACCTCGGACGAAATTCGACTATTTCCGAATCCTGCAGATACGCATTTTTTTGTCAAAGGAGCAGGGCAGGGTTTTGAATTTGTAATGATGGGAATGGATGGCAGGCAACTGAGTTCAGGTGAAGGCAGCAAGGATGAACCGATCCGGCTTGATCACCTGGAATCAGGCATGTACCTGGTTATGATCCGGGAAAAGAATGGTGGCTCCTTCCAGGCGATGAAACTGGTGAAACTGTAGTAAAGATCCGGATTGCGCCGGCTTTCGGTGTATAGGACCATGGTTAAAATCTGGTTTGAGTAAATTAGTGTCATAAAAATTGAATTCGTATATGTTTTGGCAGAATTTCAAAGAATTTTGATAAATAATGATATTTTTTTAATCATTACCATGCTTTCATTCTTTGTCAAGACTTTTGGATCTAAGAGTATACAGGTTCCGGTTTTGTTTTTGAAAGAGCCTGATAAGCAATGATATCATTTTTTTGGTCAGAATAAAAAATGCTCATATTAAGGATGAAAAAAAATTATCCGGTTTTAATTTTCCTGCTTTTCCTTGCGATCGTTTCTGTATTTTACAATTACGATGAAATAATCTTCCTGCGCCCGCAATCCATTCATAAATGGAGGCAATCAGATAATGCCTCCCTCGCATTGAATTACTACCAGAACGGGATGCATTTTTTTTCACCTGAAACGCATAATCTGACTTCAGACGGTGGAACAAGCGGTAAATGCTGTCCGAGTGAAATACCAGTGTTTTATTACTTCATTGCACTTTTATATAAGTTATTCGGATATCACGACAGCATTTTCCGCCTATTGAATACATTGATTTTCTTGCTTGGAATATTCTACCTTTTCAGGATCTTCAGGTATTTCCTGACAGATGTGTTTTGGTCAATCGCACTGGCTTTATTGTTTTTTACTTCCCCTGTACTGGTTTATTATGGAAATAACTTTTTATCTAATTCATCGTCTTTTGCATTTTCCATTATAGGCTGGTATTATTTTTTCAGGTTTGCTGAAGAATCTGAAAACAAATGGTTTTATGTTTCCATGCTACTGTTTTTAATTGCAGCGGCAAGTAAAGTGACCGCATTGTTCAGCGTGTTCGCAATAGCAGGAATGTATTTTTTCGAAATCACCGGTCTGACTCAATTTGCCAAAGGACAAAAACTGTTTCAATCAAAAATCCGGATTCCGGCTTCCATGATTTCCATTGTGGCGATCGTCGGATCATGGATACTGTTTGCAAGCTATTATAATCAAAAGCATGGTTGCACTTACTTTTCAACAACTATTTTCCCGGTATGGGATTTAACAGGAGATGAAATCGTTGGTGTCCTGGAGGGCATCAGAAATTTGTGGCTGGAACAATACTTTCATGCATCTGTTTTGGTTTTCCTCTCCATTTGTTTTCTGTTTCTGCTGGTAAAATTAAAAAAGAGCAGAAAAATCCTGACTTTCAGTATATTTATCATCCTTATTGAAGTGGCTTTCTACATCATTCTTCAATTCTGGACATTTGCCGATCATGATTATTATACGATCGATATGTATATTTTGTTCGTGCTGCTGTTGTTGAGCGTATCTGAAATTTTTAAAAACTATTATTCAAAATTCTTTTATTCAATATTGGTTAAGGTGATTTTTTCGGTTTTTCTGCTGCTGAATATGCTGCATGCTCATCAGAAAATGCATGAACGATATCATGGCTGGATGAATGATTATGATAAGCATAAGGATATTTACACCATAACGGCTTATCTGAGAGAATTGGGCATATCAGAAAATGATACGATAGTGTCTGTTCCGGACTTCAGTCATGCTTCGTTGTACCTGATGAATCAGAAAGGATGGACAGAATATACTGATGCCAGGTTCAATAAAGGTGAAAAGATCCGATACAATCAGGATAGTGCCGGAATTCAATCTTCCATCCGTAAGGGCGCTGAATATCTGATCATCAACGGGATAGGAGAAATATACGACAAACCTTATCTGGAAAGCTATTGCACACATCTGAAAGGTCATTATGGAAGCGTGCTTGTTTTCGACTTAAAAGCACACACCCGAAATTTCAGCCTGGCGCAACGGATTCCTGAAACGGTCCATCGATGTGATGCCGAAACTTTGAGCAGAGACAGTTCATACTTCCTGGATCCCGCAGACAGTACGCTGTTCGAGTTTGGAATTTCGCAAAATAGCAGATTTGCACATAGTGGAAAGCATTCATCCAAACTCGATGCTGATGCTCCTTATGGAATGACCATCAGATATAAAGATCTCAAAAATGGAGAAAGCTTCCGGATCACTGTCTGGCGCAAAAACAAACAGCCTGCCAATGCAGGATTAACTGCCTCGGTGAGTGCCATTCAATATTTTAATGGACAATGTAAGGTAATTGAAAAGGATAGATACGGATGGGAAAAACTATTATTGGAATTTTTTATCACTCCGGAGTTGGTCGGACAGGAAATTACGATTTATGCATATAATCCTGAACCTGATCCTGTTTACTATGATGATCTGGAGATTATCAGATACCGATCCGTTTTTCACGATTGAGTAGTCTTTACAGGCAAGCCCCGAATGATGCATTTTCCTCGTTTTGGTATATGAGCTACTTTTTTGAATAGTCTCTCGTCCATGCAGTAGTTCAACGTGCTCACGCAGAAGATGAACTCCTTAACGCAGAAGATGAACTTGCACACGCAGAAGGTGAACTCGTCAACGCAGGAGTTGAACTTGCTCACGCAGAAGATGAACTCGTCAACGCAGAAGGTGAACTCGTCAATGCAGAAGATGAACTCGTCAATGCAGAAGATGAACTCGTCAATGCAGAAGATGAACTCGTCAACGCAGAAGTTGTACTTGCTCACGCATAAGATGAACTCGTCAACGCATAAGATGAACTCGTTAACGCAGAAGTTGAACTTGCTCACGCATAAGATGAACTCGTCAATGCAGAAGATGAACTCGTCAATGCAGAAGGTGAACTCGTCAACGCAGAAGATGAACTCGTCAACGCAGAAGATGAACTCGTCAACGCAGAAGATGAACTCGTCAACGCAGAAGTTTAATTTGCCTGTGTAGTAGTTAATGGATCAGGACTTGTACCTATTTAATCAAAAAAAATTTATTATTATTGATATTCAATATGTTATAAAAGTAAATAACGAAATTTACCGCACTAATGATAAAATGTTCATTTCTGATAAGATTTAGAGAATGGGTGGTGAGCACTTAATATATGCAAAAAACACAGATTTACCATTTTCAACTTTTGATCGGTTCAAATAAAATGAATATTAACAGTAATAGATATAAGTCAGGAAGGTGTAAAACGCTTAGCCAAAGGAAGAATACAAACTTTGCGAAACTTTGCGACTCCTTCTCTGCGAACTTTGCGGTTGATGATTTTACCGCAAAGCGCGCAGATTTTTTCGCAAAGGCCGCCAAGAGTCTCTCCGATATTATTATTCAATTTCAAATTTTAATCAGTTCAAATAAAATGAATATTAACACTAAAAGATACAAGTCAGGAGCTGAAATTGCCTCAACCCTGAGTGAGATAATCGAAAAATCAGGCTCATCGCACTCAAGGTGAAAAGTCGGGGCCAAAGGATAATCTTTTTGATCGGGAGCTGGTTTTTGTGGCTCAATCGAAAGGCAGGAAAGACCGGTATACCATTTTAGGTAAAAAAGCATTGAGCATGTTGCGCGCTTATCTGGATGAATATAAGCCGGTCAAATGGCTGTTTGAGGGACAATATGGTGATCGTTATTCCGATACCAGCATCCGCAATGTGTATGACGATGCCATCAGGAAGAGTGGCATAAAGAAGAAAGGCGGTCCCCATACTTTACGACATTCTTTTGCCACACATCTGCTTGAGCAAGGAACAGATCTGAGGTACATTCAGGAATTGCTCGGGCATCAATCCAGTAAAACCACTGAGATCTATACCCATGTGAGCGCGAAAAACTTTTCAAAGATCAAAAGTCCCGGAGATTATCTGGAAATTTGATGGTAGCATACAAAAAATGATTATCTTTAAAGCGACAAAATCATTAAACATGATGACAAAGCCCTTTTTTAACCATATCCATCTGTTTTTCAATGTATTATTTAAAATACTACCTTTTGACAGAAGTGGAATAATGGGGATATGGGTGATATTATACAGGAGTTACCGCCAAGTGTAAGAAACAGACAACGACATAGAAACATTGAAAAGTAAACCATTGTGAAAGGACAGAAAAACAAAATATCGAAAAGACCAGAAAGCCGACACTCAAGCCGACTCTATGTTTTTTATTTTTTTGCCACCGCACATTTTTTAAAACAATTGCCGACCCTCATTGCACACATTGCCAAAGCCCCACAAGCCAACGCTGAAACCAAAGCTTTGTCAAAGAGTGCAATCTTGCAAGCCCACCAATGAATGAAGAAATAATTAAATATCATTTATCATTACTTACTCCCTTTATTGAGAAAAAGGATTCTTTGTCTGCTAGACAATACCTTGAAGCTTTGGATGAAAAGATAAAAGGAAAAGTTTTTGAATATTTTTTAGCAAACCTTTATACTGGAAATGGTTTTATTTCACAAGTGAAAGGTGGAAAAGGGGATAAGGGAGCTGATATTATAATTAGAAAGAGTAAGCATGTTGAAGATATTGCTTTTATTATTCAAGCAAAAAATCATAAAGCACCGCTAACAAGAAAAGATACCCAAGCAGAAATTGGACAATTCAGAAAAGAATCGGCAAAAGAATACAATTGCAAAAGATACAGATTAATTACGATTAATGGTTTTGTAAAAGATGCATTTGAATTTCAAGAAAAGGGCTGGGTTGACTTATATAATTGGGATCATATAGAATTCTTAATTCGGGAATATGGTAAGAAACAAAAAATTAAACCTACAGCTGACCTTAGAAGCCATAATAAGCAAACTTATGATGAGATTCTTAGACTCAAAACATACCAGAAGCAGTTATCAATTGTTCAAGCTACTGGTACTGGTAAAAGTTATGTGATTTTCCAATTACTATGCGACTATATCGGAAAAAATATATTACTAATTGCACCATCAAAATACATCATAGAACAGTTTAAAAATAATCAAGAATATGGTTGGTTGTTGGATGGTGTTGATACACTTCATTATCAGAATCGTCAGAATTTTCTTGACAATAAACTTGAAAGAAATAAATACGACTTAATTATCCTTGATGAATTTCACAGGACAGGTGCTAAGACTTATGAACCCAAAATTAAAAAATTACTCGAATACAATCCAAATGCTTTAGTTATTGGGGCAACTGCAACCCCTATAAGAACAGATGGCAGGGATATGAATGACGAGTTTGAATTTGAAATCGCAAGTAATATTTCGTTGCCTACTGCAATAGTAAAAGAATATCTTCCAAACCCGATATATGTTGCATCAATTATTGACCTCGAAGAAGAAATAGAATATTTAAAGAATGATCTTCAGCAATCAAAAAATATTTATTTAAACAAAGAAGAAGAAAGAAAAAAACTTGAGGAAATTGCACTTGATTGGAAAAAGAGCAATGGAGTAGATACAATTCTAAAAAAATACCTTGCAGGCACTAAACTTTGCAACTTCATTGTTTTTTGTGAAGATGTTGAGACATTAAGAAAATATAAGCATAGGGTATCGGAATGGTTTGTAAACGCTGGCTTTTATGATGTAGAACCCTTTGTGGTTCATTCAAAAAAAACTGATAAAGAGAACCATGAAGCACTAAAAAGATTTGAGACCTATAATTCTCAACAAAAAATTGCATTGCTATTTGCTGTTGATATGTTTAACGAGGGTCTTCATATAAAAAATGTAGATGGCGTGATATTGCTTAGAAAAACAACATCTCATATTGTATTTTACCAACAAATAGGAAGATGCTTACAAGTAGGAAAGAAAAAGCCAATAATATTTGACTTAGTTAATAATTTTTCAAGTGTTGCAGCCAGTAACTTTCTAACAGAACTAAATGAAGCCAAAAGGAATGAATCTTTCGAATTAGAGAAAGAAGGCATTATTGATGACACGCCTCAATTTAAAGTCTTTGATCATACTAAAGAAATTCAGGATGTTCTACGAGAAATTGAGGCGAAATTTGAAACATGGGATTTCTGGTTTAATCTTCTTCTTGAATGGAAGAACGACAAAAAAGAAAATAAAAATTCAGATTTAAATGTTCCCTTTAAAAAGATTTATAAGGGTTATAAGCTTGGATTTTGGGTAGATAACCAAAGAAGGAACAAGCAAAGATTAGTGGATTTATTTCCTCAAAGGTTTCAAAAATTAAACGAAATTGGTTTTGACTGGAAGGATGGTATTAAAGAGAAAAAAGTTCCTTTTATTGAATCGCTAAGGGAAAAAATGAAAGAATTAGAAAATTATTATACCATTCATAATAATGCAAACATTCCTAAGAGAAAACCTATTACCGAAAATGATTCAAAAGGTTGGACAAAATCACTGGCAAATTATATTCACCACGCATTAAGACCAAAGCATCAAGAAAGAATTAAAAATGATTCCTCTTTGACATATATTTACCAAGGTCAAGAAATTACTGTTAGTAGGTTTTTAGAACTTATTGGATTTAATTGGAAACCCAAAAACAGGTTTAATGATTTCATTGAACTCCTTGAAAAGTATTTCAATGAAAATGGAGATTATCGAGTTAAACAATCTGAAACACGATACGGTAAATTACCCAAATGGGTCAATGCTTTTAGAACAATTTATAATACGGGTGTACAAGATTCAGAAGGCAATATTAAAGGACAATCAGGTACTTTGTTGAAAGAGCAAATTGAATATCTGAACAGCGTCGGTTTTGTTTGGGCTGAAAGAATTACCTCATGGGATGAAAGATTTGAACAATTAAAGGATTATTATTTAAAGAATGGTCATTCAACAGTTGCAACGACTGAGAATATTGCACTTTATACATGGTGTAACACACAAAAAAATAGTAAAGATAAACTGAGTCAAGAACAATTGGAAAAATTAGAAAGTGTCAAATTCAGTTTTGAAATTAATAAAACCAATACAGAAGATGCATTTCTTGAAAAACTTATTGAACTAAGTGATTATTTCAAAGAACGCAAGACATTTTATATTAAACAAAACGATAAGGAGTATGGAAAACTTCGTTACTGGCTTTCAAATGTAAAAAAGGAATATTATGCAGGTAGTTTACCTGATGAGAAATTTGACTTACTAAAGGATATTGGTTTAGACCTCTCTGAAAATCAATACACATTAGAGAATGAGCAATGGTTAGAGAAATTTGAAGAATTAAAGAAACTATACAAAAAACATAAAACATTTTTCTTTCCTAAAGAACCAGAGTACAGGTCAATAAAAAGTTGGTTGCAATACCAACGGAGTTTATTTCGAAAGGGGCAACTTAAACTAGAAAGAGAAGAATTATTCAAAAAACTTGGTTATTCTTTAACGTCTAATGAATCAGGGAATAAATCAGCAGGAAAGATACGTGCAGAAAGGACATGGATTAGTAGGATTGCTGAGTTAAAAGAATATTACTCGAAACATGAACACTATCGAGTAAGCCTAAAAGACAAACAAAATGATAGTCTTAGAACATGGATACAGCGAACAAAAAGATTTTATCGTGAAGGGAAATTAACAGAGGAACAAGTAGAAGAATTGAAGGAAATAAATTTTGATTTTACTAATAATTGGGGTAATAGAAAAATTTCAGGTATCAGTAAGGTATGGCTTGGTCATTTCGAAGAATTAAGAAAATACTATCAACTGAAAGGAACATTCTTCATTTCAAAAAAAGATAAAGAATTTCTAAAGCTACAATCTTGGTTGTTAGTTCAAAGAACTACATTTAATCAAGGGAAACTTGAAAAAGAAAAAGTAAAGTTATTTGAATCTATAGGTTATTCATTAACAACAAGATATTATCAAAAGAAAAACCTCCCTATAAATGAAATAATTGATTCTTGGGAATTACGATTGAATGAACTTAAAGAGTATTACGAAGCAAATAACTCATTTTTTATACCCATTTCTGACATTGAACATCGACAATTGTTAAGCTGGATCAGGGTTCAGAGATCAAATTATAAAAAGAAAACATTAAGTCAAGAAAGAATTGATAAATTAGAATCAATTGGATACTCATTCGATATAATGTATTACGGTTTCGGGAAAGAAAAGAAGGAAAATGAGGAACCGAATGAAAACGCTAAAAGAACCTGGGAAGCAAATTATCTTAAGTTAATCAATTATAAAATTGTCAATGGACATTGTAATGTTCCAAGAACTTATAAGGAAGACACGGCACTTGCAAACTTTGTTTCAAGACAACGCTACAATTACCGAAAAAAGAAGCTTTCAATTGATCAGATTAAGAAACTTGACCTAATCGGCTTCGAGTGGGAAGGAAACAGAAATCCTGACTATGACGAAGCTTGGTTGAAAAATTATAATAAACTAAAAAAAGTATTTACTGAAACAGGGAGCTCACACATAACAAAGGGATATGCTGATAATAGCATGTACACATGGACTTTACAACAAAGAATGAAAAGAAGAAAGAATAAGCTCACTCAAGAACAAATTAAGATGTTGGATGCAATTAAGTTTGTGTGGAATCCTGAAAGTGCTGGTGGCAGCCCTGATGATGATGCTTGGCTTGCAATGCTTGAACAATTGACACTTTATAAAAAGAAATTTGGTAACTGTAATGTCTCTCAATTAAACAAAGACTATAAAAAACTTGGAAGATGGGTTAATGACCAAAGGCTTAACTATTCTAGAGGTAAATTGCATGAACATAGAAAGGAATTACTTGAGAAATTAGGTTTCATTTGGAATACGAAAGAGTATGAATTCGATTTGAAAATAAAAAAGCTCCAAGAATTCTATCAGAAAAATGGTCATTTTGATGTAAAGCAAAGTGATAAGGAATTTGGTGGTTTATATGATTGGCTTCATAAGTTGATTAAAAACGGAACAACAGAAGAAAGAAAAAAGAAACTTGAAGAAATTGGTTTCAAATTTTAATAAAGCAATTGAGGTATGCTTAAAGTCATTGAAATAGATAACATAAAAGGAATCGGTCATAAAAGGTTTGCATTGGATATATTGCCTAACAAACCCAGTCTTTTAGTTGCTCCAAATGGTTTTGGCAAAAGCTCTTTTGCAGTAGCTTTCAATGAAATGAATAACAGGAGAATTAACTTAACAGAAGAAAATTATCATCAAGAGAATCCAGCTTTACAACCAAGAATTTATATTGAATACGAAAGACCAGATTTAACTATTGCTAGGCTTGAAGCAACTGCAACAACAAACACCATAAGTTCTGAACTTGATTATTTTGTCATCAACAATCCGACTAAACCAAAAGGGATTGGGAGTCAATTCGGCAGAGCAAGTGCAAGACTGGAAATCAAAGATGTAATTTTGGTTGACCGAATACCTAATAATGTTTCCTTTGGCAATCAATTCAGGGCATCCCAACAAAGATTTGGTCAAAATGCAAAAGCATTGCCCAATCCCAATGCTGCATTAAGTAATTCAAAATTGGTTGAGAAATTAAGTCAGAATTTCCAAGCATTGGAAAGGGCTAATGGCCAAAGAATCCAACTTCGAATAAATGCAATTATTGATGAAATTAATCAACAAGCAGGTACGACCGATGTTTTAACAGATTGGATATCGGCAAATAGATTGAACGACTTTAAACAAATAGATTATTTAAACACAATAGGTAATCTAATACACGAATTTGATGTTGGTTATAATTCGGAAACCAAAGCCTATTTAGTAGCTATTCAGTTAATTTGGCTATATAACGATAATCCTAACAACTTCAAATCTGCCTGTGCATATAGCAATTATCAACTAGACAAACAACGTTTTGAACATACTCTTTCAACTTTTAACTGCACTTGGAGAGGAATTAGAGCCAGTCAAACAGGTGGTCAGTTAGTGGTGAAATTTCCAGAGGCCATCCATATTTCAAATGGACAAAGAGATATTCTGACTTTCATTTCAATGTTATTCAGAGCAAGACAGCATTTAAAGAAAGATGCCAATATTCTGATAATTGATGAAGTGTTCGACTACCTTGATGATGCGAACTTGACAGCAGCACAATATTACATTACTACTTTCATAAAAGATTTCAATGATGAAGGTAAGAGACTTTACCCAATAATTCTAACACATTTAAACCCATACTATTTCAAGAATTTTGCTTTTAGCAAACAAAAAGTTTACTACCTCGAAAAATCAAATATTCAAGTGAATCAGCATTTAGCAAGAATGTTGAAAATTAGGGAGGACAAAGCTATTGACGAACCATTGAGGAACGATATATCAAAGCATTTAGTCCATTTCGAACCGACACACATAAACAGGAGAGCCGATTTTAGAAATTTGACAATTCCTGAACTTTGGGGTGAATCAGATAATTTTTATCAATTTTTATTTAATGAGGTTGACAACTATTTAAACGGTCGTGCATTTTGTCCATTCGCGGTTTGTGGTGGCGTAAGAGTAAAAATTGAATCGATTGCATTTGATAAGTTACAAAGTCAAGCTAATCAAACAACATTTCTGACAACCAAAAAGACAAGACCAAAATTAGAAAAGGCAGAAGATATGGGAATTGTTTCACCTGAATCACACTATTTGCTTGGAATAATATATAACGAAGGAATGCACTGGAAGGACGGATTTGACAATGTATCACCAATTGCATCCAAACTTGAAAACCTTACAATTAAAAAGTTGATTAGAGATGTATTTTCGTAATGCCCAGCCCATTTTGCAAGCACATTGCCAAAGCCTCACAAGCCAACGCTACTACCAAAGCTTTGTCAATGAGCTTGCAAAGCCAACCCACCAACAGAGAATGTTTTAAAAAATTTGCCTACACTTTAAAAAAATAAAAAACGCTGACACACAAGCCGACAGAAAAGAAAGAAAGTAAAATGACAATAACACGGAAACTGAATAAAGACAATGGTTTACAAGGCTGGAAGACAGAACACCAGGCGGTAACAGGCGGTATATTTTATTGCCGAGATATTGCGTGTTTCAGCGTTTCTGCATCAAATAAACTTTCGTGTAACTTGTCAGGACAGTGCTTCGAAATCGGCAACAAAAACATACCGCCAAACCGTTACCTGCAATGGCTCGGGACACTGCTAACAACAAACTGACCGTAAGAAATGAAAGTATATAAATTTCGGACTACAAATAATTTTGACCATTTTTTGGACATTCTAATAAATGGACGACTTTATTGTTCTGACCATAGGGACTTGAATGATGTATTTGAAGCGGACATAAGAGTAGGAAAAGACCAAGGACGAGAGATAGAGATTGTGGAGAAGATGCAGCACTTTGAAAAGCTTGTTAAAGGTTATCGCATTTGCTCCTTGACAAAAACATTTGACAACCACCAACTGTGGGCTTACTATGCTAACGGACACACTGGACTTGCGATAGAAATTGAGTTACCAGATGACAATAACAAAATTTTTGACATTGAGTATTCGGACGACTTATTGTTTTTCAGCGATTTTATTGACAGCTATGAGCAGCCACAAAATTTGTTCAGACCATTGATTAGAAAAAGAAAAACTTGGCAACACGAACAAGAACTTCGCATTATTACAACTGACAATTACTTTGACATTAAAGGGAAAATAACAGCTGTGATTGCTGGTTGTCGTATGAACTCAACAACACAAATTGCACTTGATATTATTTGTTCTAAATTTAAAATTCCGTTCTATCGTGCTGTTATTGCGGATTGGGGAATTTATAAAATTGGTTTTCAAAGAAACTATGCTGACTAAACATCCAAGTGCCTTGAACTAACAGACAAAAAATATTTAAAACATAATCAGACAAACAATGGACAATCTTTTTAGAACGCTTTCTGACTACTACAACAATCCTGAGTTCAGGAAATTCCAAAATACCTTTGCGAAAGAGGTTTATGAAACACTTGGAACATCATACTCAAACTCAGAAGGTGAAGTTAAAATGGTAACGGAAATGTGTAATGCAATTGACGGCAAGACATATCAAAAACTAAAATTCTACACAAAGAAAATTCACGGCACTCGTTCCTTTGTTGAGTTTCACAACCAAGACAAGCCAACAACCAAAGAGTTAGCGGACATGGTTATTATTTCTGTTGCAACCAAAGACAGAGAAATAATTTACGAAAAGACCGCATTTGTCCAAAACAAAAAGGAGGACACAGGTGGAGATTGGAAGATTGACCAAGACCAACTTTACTTGCTACACAACTTTCCAACATTCAAAGGGAAAAAGGGAATTTTTAAGAGAAACTTCAAAGACGAAGTAGTTTTTCTAAATCATTCTCAAACACTAGGCAATTATGGGCTATTCCAAGCTCCAGGTGAAATGATTTTACTCAATGCCTTATCAGTTTTCAAATTACAGCAAGGCGACAAAATTTCTTTTAGCGACATCAGGTCATTTGCAAGTAATAGTTTTCAAAACCATTCTGCATTTCAGTTTCCTTTAGTTGACCATCCGTTTTTAGACGAAATGCTTTATAGATACTTTAAGCATTTTCCAAAATATGGTTTGCCATTTTTGAATTTGCCGTTTCTAAACAACAGCACAGTTTCATTCAACATTTATGAGTTTATCCGCAACTGGACTTTGTTCAATATCGGTGAAGTTGTAAGTGCTTACGGTAATACGGTTGACAAAGACCTATCAACATTCAATCGCATTCTTTTAAGAGAAGCTGGACTTACTGATTTCATCAACACTAACATTGAAGGGCAAGAATTTGAAAATAATCTTGTCGTAGTCGTTGCTCACCTAAACCTTGACGAAAAAGAATGATAATAGCATTGAATAAATTTTATCCCGACTTCGGATTTGACCAATTCGGACGAACAAAGCCACATGCAAGTAACACGGGTTTGGCAAAAGTGGCGGTTCAGTGCTCCGCAGACACATTTGTGGTTAATCAAAGTTTGGTTCTCCGCATTAGCATTTGTAGTGAAAATCGCCACCTTCGCCAAGCCCGAAACCGTTAGCGGCAATTTTGAAACTTTATGAAAAGAAGTGACGGCAAACAACTTGAAGATTACGTTTTTGAAAACATTAATGAGTTTTTCGAAAGAGATATTATTCCCATAAAAAAGAGTTTTTGTTCCATTCATAGAAATAAAAAATATTTCAGTGACTTGAGGCAAAACTATATTAATTTTGAAAATGTGGTTGAGTGTTTTTCAGTTGAAAAGAACGAGAATGCCCAACCATTTTTAGCAATCGTCTTTGAATGCAAAGATACAAATAGGAAAGTTGAAGTTGGCGAAATTGAAGAATTTGCACACAAAATAAATCAGGGTTTAGGTTTGAGAATTAAAGGTTATATTGTTACAAAAAGTGGTTTTCAAAGTAGTACTTTAAATATCGCAAAAAAATTAGGCATTGGACTAATACGAATACTTCCTGATGAAAATAAAGGTTTTGCACATGCAATAGCTTGTAATATAAACCATTTATACACAATTGAACAAATAAGAACTGGCTATTTATTTGCATTATGTGGAATAACAAACAATTTTGATACCCAAACGGAATTTCTATGGCACTGTAATTCAGTTATTTCTGATGGACAATCAATAAAATATGCCATATTTAGGGAATTAATAAGGTCTAAGTTCAAATTTCAACAGTCTGAATATTGTCATTTCAAAAAGAAGAAAAATTTATGTTATGAAATTAATGTTAGAAATGCAACTAAATATGTAGATGACATGTATTTAAAATATAAACAAGAGTTAGAGCAAAGAGATAAATGGAAGAAACTATAAACAGCCGCTAACAGCTAAGCGTTCGTCGTGGTTGCAAACCAAGCGATGAACGCAGTGTTGAACGGAACCTTCGGTAGCGCTCTCAAGAGTGGAAAACCAGCATTTTTTTATTCTTATGGGGTTATCGGTATTACGGATGTAGGATATATTGGGTGAAGTTACTCTTTTTCCGGACCCTGCGACCTGGTTTGATTGCTTTTTAGCTTTGTTTCTTCTGTTTTCACATCGGTTTTTACATAACTTCCCTTACCCACATCTTTTATGCGATGCAGTAAGCAGTTTCATTTTCCCCGCCTTGTTTATGCAAATCCGGTGGCCCTCTTCTCCCGAAAGTCTCGATGATGTGCATCTTTCCTGTCTTGCAACACGGACATGATGGTAATGACCAGGATTTAATCACTTCAACTTTTTTTACTGCATCTGATTCAGATAATGAACTTTGCAATCGTGCTAACTTTTCAGATTTCCATGAACCGGACAGGAATCCATAATGACGTATTTTCACAAACCGTTTTGGCAGTATATGCAGCACAAACCGACGCATGTAAAATCCGGTTCAAACTGACCAGGCAAATCCGGTCCAAATTGACCAGGCAAA